>Ga0209277_10000094_pt1 | contig 44337 bp, 38 predicted proteins | sample JI81AbrownDNA_FD_187503 | JGI IMG/M metagenome (GOLD analysis project Ga0209277, IMG submission 187503) | Wastewater effluent complex algal communities from Wisconsin, to seasonally profile nutrient transformation and Carbon sequestration -... | ecosystem: Engineered > WWTP > Effluent > Algae... | reverse complement strand
CTTTCTGGCAGATAAGCCAAATTAGCCTCAGAAAAAATGGACAATAGTTACTAAAGCTATAAACCTACCTTATATAGCTTGATAAAAACTACTTTAACTTTATTATTTCATACTGAGCATCCAGTAGTGTAGCAGCACCTCCACCTCTTCCACCGGCAACATTCCAATTAGGACTAGAGAATTTTTTATCTTCCGAATAATCAACAACAAGTTTAAAATTTCCAAAGAAGTTTAATTGGTTCGCTATAATTTCTAACTTATCAGGAACTTTAGGATTGTATTTTCCATAAATTCCTCTTGATAATGATCCATCGTTTTTCCACTTATAACGATATTCACTGATGTTAAAATTGCTCACTGAATGAAATTGAAATACTTTTCCGACTGGCAAACGAGTAAAGTAGTAGCAATCTTTTTCCTGCTCGTTAAACTGTATTGTCTATTCGATAAAATCTATTTAGATGCGAAATCATGGAAATAAAATTTACACAAAAGGAATTATCATGTTACCAGAAAAGGAAATTTTAAAAGAAACTTTATTATGCAATAATACCGGAAAGCTAAACAAGGAAGCTTGCGGCTATTCCCGATTTCCCCTTCAAGTATGCAATCTAAAAGGAAATACATTTAGAAAAAAAAGATGGAACTATTGGTGTTTTACAAACGAAGAAATTTTATTTTCCGTTACACTCGCTGATTTGGATTATGCGGCAACTGGTTTTATTTATCTCTTTGATTTAAGGACGCTAGAGTTCATCGAAAAAACAGAATTGATTCCCTTTGGAAAGGGTTGTGTCTTAGGAGAAACTGTTTTAGATAAAGTATATTTTGAGAATTCAAAAATGAAAATTTCTATCGAATATGCTACAGTCGGTGAGGCATACGAAATTGATTTTAACATATTCTGCAAGTCCTTTCAGCAAGACAAAGATTTAAACGCTGAAATAAAAGTAATTCAACCACTAACACATGAGAGTCTGAATGTCGTAATCCCCTGGGACGAAAAACATTTTCAGTTTACATCAAAACAACATGCCATTCCAACTAACGGAAAAATACACCTGGGACAAAAAGAATTTCTCCTTAAACCAGATAAAACAGATGCTACTTTGGATTTCGGAAGAGGTATATGGCATTATTCCTCTTCCTGGAATTGGGCTGCTGCCTCAGGCAAAATAAATGGAAAGAAAATAGGATTAAACTTCGGTGCTAAATGGACGGATAATACTGGTTATACCGAAAATGGAATTTTCTATGATGGAAAGCTATATAAAATAAGTGAACAAATTCTCTTCGGTTATGATACATCTAATTTTAAAAAGCCATGGACTCATAGAACAGAAGAATCGGATAGAGTTAACCTTACCTTTCATCCAATCTATGAGCGCGTTGCTGAAACTAATTTTATTTTAATCGCATCTAAAGTGCACCAAGTATTTGGCTATTTCGATGGTTATATTCGCTTAGGAGTAAACGAAGAAAAAATTCAACTGCCTAAATTGTTTGGTTGGTCAGAAGAGCACTATGCTCGGTGGTAATCGAAGGGTTATAAAGAATTCCACTTGACAGAGTTTTTATAAATTCCTATTGTCTTGCACATGCGGAGGAATTTCCTACATGAAAAAAAATTCAAGCTTTGAAGAAGAATCCCCGGAGTCGTCTCAGGATTTGCAAGACTTAGAGTCCTTTAAGAAAAAGTTTATTGATAATCATCGCGGACGCCCTATTTTTATGGTGCGCATGGAAAACATTAGGGGACTTTCTCTAATTGATTTCATTAATTTTTTGAAGCATGAAATTCATAATTTCCCTGAAATAAAAATCATAGACTACGGATTCTACTTTGTTGAAAACAAACAAAGTCTATTGCTTGGCATTGCTTCCGGTGCAGATATTGCGGATGACGCATTTCCTAATCTAGATAGTCATTTCGGAAAAATGCACCAAGAAAATATTCGAAAGAAAAACTGTGAATTTAGTTACGGCATATCAAGAACTCAATGTAATTATATTTCAAGTGTAAATGAAATCTTTGAAGATCTATCGAGAACATCGGAAAAAAACTTAAATGACAATTTAGTGCGCTGGGGTTGGACCTATTTCAATAAGGCTAATAGCTATATATCGGGAGCCTCCCATGAAGCGATGATTCAGCCAACAGTTTGCTATGATTCAAAAGAAAAGACATTCTCGGTGAAAGGCGGAGAAATATTTGTAGGTGGTGGTGCGTATAAAGGATATAAGGATTTAATAACAGATATACCGCTAGATCAAGACATCAATCGAGTTGAATTATTAATTTTAGAAAAGTTAATCATCGCAAGTGAAAAAGCTCCGGGACTATTAAAATTCAACATTACACCTCAATCTTTAATTGATACATTTTCTAATCACGAAAAGGTCAACCGGTTTAACGGTCTTATCCGCTCGAAAAATCTATTACCTAAAAATGTTCGATTCGAACTAATTGAAAAGCATTACGAAGAGGATGAATTTTTATTGAAAGATGTATGCCAATGCTTTTGGGATTATGGGTATAGCTTTGCCGCAGATGATTTTGGAGTAAAGAGTTCCAGTCATCAAATTGTATTAGATTTGGGTATCATGATTCAAGAATTCAAACTAGATCCGATCAGCTTTAAATTCAAAGCAACTGAGGATAAAGTCAAATTTCTAGATAACCTCGCATTCATCGACTATTGTAAGAAACTTGCCGACAATAGAGAAGCTGTTATCACAGCAGAGGCTGTTGGTGATTTGGAAACTCTAAAGTTTTTAATGGAGCATCAAATCGGACAATACCAAGCATTTATTCTATTCAATAAAATTTCACTGATGCAATACAAAGAAGAATTCGAAAGTTTAAAAAATATACCTGTCGAAGTTGTCTTTGAAATTCTATCTAACCATACACTTCTAAAAGAGCAAAGAAAGGAAGGACATATTTTTAAAGTAGCGAGAAAGAATAAATTATTCTAACCTTACTAGGGCGGCAAATGCAAGCAAATTCGATTGAAATTGCAAGAAGATAATTTACATTGAACATAAAATAGAAGTTTTCCACTTATCCCATGACAGAAATTCTAAATAAAAACCTTTCTAAGCTACAATCAGAGTTATCAGAAAGAATTCTAGATTCCACTCCAATAGGTAATTTAGAGAAAACAAAATCTGGACAAGAAAACCTACTTATCGATGGAATTTATTTTCATAGCAAGCATGATCCTTTTGTAGAAGCAAAACGTCTACTCGATGGACTAAAGAAGTCGGTGGAAAAGAAAGTTTATATTTTCTTTGGGGCTGGACTTGGCTACGTAATAGTAGAAGCATTAAAACTACCAAATGTTCAAATCATCTGGATGGAATGCTATTTGGGAATACTCAAACAAGCACTGGGTAATTATGATTATTCGCAATACATAGAGTCTGGACAATTAAAAATTCTAGCCAAGCCTTTTACAGAAGATTCTTTATTTTCTACATTTAAGGGAATATCGGTATTACCCGTTACCTTTATTCCGCATCGACCTAGCGTGTCATGGAAAGAAGCAGATTATACAGAATGCAAGTTTATATGCGAAAAATTCTTTCAGAAGAAAGATGTAAATATTGCCACACTCAGTCGATTCGAAAAGATATGGACTCGTAATCTTATTCAAAACTTTCCAGATATTCACCATTTAACTCCTGTGTCCCGATTGTTTGGAATTGCGAAGGACTTGCCTATTGTAGTTTCGGGGGCAGGACCTAGTCTCTATGAGAGTCTAGGAGATATTAAAAAATATCGAGATAGGTTTATCCTAATCACAGTAGATACCGCCTTACAGGTATTAGCCAAAGCAGGCATTGAGCCTGATCTTATTTTTAGTGTAGACCCACAAGCCATTAATAGTTCTTATTTAGAAGGCTATCATGGTAGCGGCAACATTGTATTTGACCCAACTTCTAGCTATCACACTCTTCGTCTTTCTGAAAAATTCCGAACTGGCTTTTTTACATCTTCCCCTTTTCCCTTGCTACAGATTTATGCGAAGCATTTGAATATAGAAGCAGGAGATATTCCATTTGGGGGTTCTGTATCTACCAATGCAGTAAGTCTAGCAGAGCTTATGGGAGCGGCTAATGTGTATTTTGTGGGACAGGACTTGGCTTTTACAAATGGATATGCACATTGTAGAGGGGCAATTTTGGAAGAGAGATTGAACTTTAAAGAATCCCGTTATTTCAAACGAGAAAAGCATAATTACAATCAATTGAATGCACTTCCAAAATTAAAATCCTTTGGTTATGAAGGAGAAGAATACCATACTAACGAGAAGATGCAAATTTTTAATAAATGGTTTTCTGATCGCGCGGCGGGAAAGAATTGGATTAACCTATCCACGAAGGGAACTAAGATTACGGATGTTCCTAAAAAAACTTTCTTTGAATGCTTTGATAAAATATCTTTAGAAAAAGTTACAAGTATCCGGTCTACAAAAGAGGCTATTCATCATTTAACCCTAGAACCTGCGAGTAATTACTTTGATATTGAAAGTTTTCTCAAAGAAACAGAAGAGATGTATTTGGCACTAAGACAGTTTACATCTACTCTAAAAAAAGGAAAAGACCTTGCCGAAAGAATTTATTCTTTACTATTAAAAAAAGACAACACTTCAAAAGAAATCAATCATCTACTCACTCAAATGAATCAAATAGATGAAGAAGTTTCTTCTAAGAAAAGTCTCAATGAAGTAATAGGAATGAGTGTGCAGCGAACAATTCTTACAATTACAGAAGGCTATGAAACAAATCTAAGCCTAGAAGAGAAAAAAAATCCGCATCTAAGTGTAGCAAAAAAAAGTATTTTGCTTTACACAGGACTATTTGATGGAGCTTCTTTGATTCAGAAGTTACTAAGAAAAGTCATTATGAGGATGTCAAATGGAAGAGATGAATAGAAAAGAGTTTTTTGCAAAAACGGGAACGGCAGTAGCAGCTACTTATATTTTTTCTACAAACGCTGCCTGTAATACTGAGGAAAGTAAAATGGACAGAAAACTAAGATTTGCAAATTTAGATGAAGCAGTAAAAGAACTAAAACAGATTGAAACTGCAAGTAAGATTACTCCGAGTGGAGAATGGTCATGGTATCAAATTCTAAATCATTGTGCGCAAAGTATAGAGTATTCGCTCACTGGGTATCCGGAAAATAAGACAGCCCTATTTAGAATGACAGCAGGAAAAATTGCATCGAATTTATTTTCTAGTCGTGGTTATATGAGTCATGATTTAAACGCTCCTATTCCAAAAGCTCCGGAGATTCCCAAAGCAGGAAATGAAAAAGAAGCAATGCTTCGTCTCTACCAGGCGATCGAAGACTTTAAGAAATTTTCCGGAGAATTAAAAATGCATTTTGCCTATGGAGAATTATCTAAGAAAAATTACGACCAAGCTCACGCAATGCATATAGCCAATCATCTTTCATTTGTAAATGTAGAAGTGTAGGGACGTAATACAACGCCCCTACAATATGTTTTTATTTCTTAAGTAAATGTTCTACTAACGCTTTTAGGAAGTTTGGATTTGGTGTTCCTGGATCAAGCGGTTTGTTGTTGATATATAAAGAAGGTGTGCTCTGAATATTTAGAACCTCTCCTTCTTTTACTTCTGCTAGTATAAAGTTTTGAATTTCAGTAGAGCCCATGCATGCTTGTAGTTGTTGCATATTAGCCCCTGCTTTATTTGCAATCTCTTTTACGGAAGAAATCGTGTGACGAACTCCGTTTTCGTTATCATTATAGAGTCCATTATAAACCTCTTTGAATTTGCCTTGCTTGTTTGCGCATAATGCAGCACTAGCCGCAATACAAGAGCTTGCACTCGGATCTTTTCTTTGCACTAAAGGATTACAGGATCCATCTAACGGAAAATTCTTATAATAAACTTTTATATCATTCGGAAAGTCTGCTAAAAGTTGGCTAATAATATGACTTGTGTGCATACAATGTCCACAATTGAAATCAGCATACTTTACAATCGTTATCTTTGCATTTGGACTTCCTACAGAAGGAGCTTGTGATAAATCAATCTTAACCGCTGGTCTTTTATCGAATGCTTCAATTTTTGTTTGCAAATAGACTTTATTGCTTTCTGGATCTGGCTCATGACCGGATTTATTTGGTGTAGACAATCTTGCACAAGCTATACCGCCAGCGAAAAACAATAAAACGGCGATCGTATAGTTTAAAAAATTTGTGGTAATATTTTTACCAACAGTTAATTTTACTTGGCTCATAATTCCTTCCTCCCCGGAATAAGATTTTGCCTGCAAGTAGGCAAGCACAAATATACTTATAGTGACTACATATGTTATAGCGCATAATATACATACTGTCCCAATTTGCGAAATAGAAATAATCAGTAAAATCACATCTATCACTATTCCTAAAAGAGAAACAGCAAATAGTAAACTTACAAATCCTCTCTTTTCCTCTTCCTCTGCTTTCAGAATCGAGTAAAATAGGAATCCGCAAAAACCATAAAAGGTAAATCCAATGTGTGCAACAGGAACATCGCCTAATACTGGTAAGCCTCTAAAGCCTGACCATGCGCTTTTTGCAACTTTGCTACAAGAATCTCCATCACCTGTGGTAGAACAAAGTGATTCAACAAAAGCTCCCGCCGAACCAAAAAATTCCTGTATTAATGCAATGCAAAGGGATAGACCTATAATCGTTACGATTATTCCCGCTAAGTTATACTTCTTTAAATTACTTGTATTCATTTTTCTATTCTATTCTCCCTAGTTTATTGATTATAATGAAATGAAACAGGATTACTTGACCGGTTTTCCCTGTAACCATTGTCCCTTAAATAAAATGGATCCATCTGCTTTGGAATGAATTCCTTCTCCGTCTGGCAAATCATCTTTAAAGTGTCCATTGTAGCTATCTCCATTTGCATTGGTTAATATGCCTTTGCCGTTCTGGCGATTTGTTTTCCATTCGCCTGTATATTTTCTTCCATCAGGCCATGTATGAATTCCATATCCATCCCGTTCATCATTTTTCCATTCACCTACATAAGATTCACCTTGATGGAGTCCACTTGTCCAAGACTGAACTCCATTGCCATGACGTTTCCCATTCAGAAAATCGCCTTCATAATTCAAGTCATGAAAAACAAGTTTTCCTTTTCCATTTGGTTTGCCGTTGGAAATAATCCCTTTGTAAGAACCGCCATCGGGAAGATTAATCGTTCCTGAACGTTTGCATTCAAAAATGAAAATGAATAAAAGTAAAAAAGTTGCTATATGTTTAAAGTTTAACATTGAGTAACCTCGCAAAATTATTTTTTCGTATTATCAATTGCTTCTTTTAAATCAAGTTTTCCTTCATAAATAGCTTTCCCTGTAATAATTCCATACAAAGGACGATTGGAATTAATACTCGATAAGTCTATGATGTCTTTAAGACATGCTATTCCGCCTGACGCAATCAGTTGGAAGTCAAAATCATCCAGAATGTGTTTATAGGATTCAAGATTAGGTCCACTTAAAGTTCCGTCATAGGAAATGTCAGTAAAGATAATCTGTGTTATCCCCTGTGAACTCAGTCTGGTCAATAAGTCTTCGTAACGAATTTCCGTTTTAACTTCCCAGCCACTCACACGAACTAGTCCATGCAAAGCATCTACGGAAATAATGACTCGATCGGTTCCAATAAATGCAAGTGCATCATCTACAAATTTCGGATTCATCACTGCTGACGTCCCAACTATAAATTTGTCAATACCAAGAGACTCGTAGTATTTTAATTTTTCCATATCGCGGATTCCTCCGCCTAATTGGATTTTAACGTTAGCCTCTTTACGAATTCGAATGATTGTATCTTTGTTAATCGAATCAGCATTTCTTGCTCCATTCAAATCAACTAGATGAATCAGTTCTGCACCACTTCTATTGAATCCTTGTGCGAGTTCCCAGGGCTTGGAGCTATAGACTGTTTTTTGAGAATAATCTCCTTTGTAAAGTCTTACAGCTTCATTATCTAAAATATCTATTGCTGGTATGATTATCATGATTTAACTAAACCTTAATTTGGATTTGCTACCCGAATAAAATTTCTTAGTATCTTAAGACCTTCTCTATCGGATTTTTCTGGATGGAACTGAGTTCCAAATATATTTTCTTTTTCTACTATCACTGGAAATTTTTCTTCCGCATAATTACAATTTGCTGTTACAAAGGATTGATCCGCATCAACAGGACGATAGGAATGAATGAAATACATATACTCTCCGTTTTGAACTTCATTCAGTAGAGTAGATTTCTTTCTAGCGTTTACGATTAATTTGTTCCAACCCATATGGGGGACTTTATAACTTCTCAGTTTGAACTTTCTTACATGACCTTTAATTAAGCCTAGGCCTTTTATTAGCTTTCCTTTTTCTGTAGACTCTTCGGAGTCCTCAAATAAAATTTGGAAGCCAATGCAAATACCAAAGAGTGGAATTTTTTTTTCTATTGCTTTATGAATCGAATCAATAAATCCGAGTTCTTCTAAGTTAGACATTGCCTTTTCAAATGCTCCGTCTCCGGGCAAAACAATGCCACTAGCATTTTCCAAATCCTTTGGATCTGTCGTTAATTTAAAATTATCCGTATAGAGGCTAATCGCTTTTAGGCAAGAGTGAATATTCCCCATTCCAAAATCAATGACTGCGATCATTCTAAAACTCCTTTCGTAGAAGGAATAACACCTCTTGCATTTTCGTCATAAGCAATTGCTTGACGCAGTGCTCTACCCAGACCTTTAAAAATAGATTCATGAATATGATGACGATTCTCGCCATAATGAACGACGACATGCAAATTCATCTTTGCATTCAATGCAAACTTCTGTAAGAACTCAAGAGAGAGCTCAGCATCGTAAATTCCAAATTTTCCTTCGAGCTTTGGACCTGTATATTTAAAATAAAATCGCCCACCTAAATCGACTGCCACAGTTGTTAAAACTTCATCCATTGGAATCGTAAAATGTCCATATCGGTTGATTCCGGCTTTATCGCCGAGCTGCTTGTGTATTGTGGATCCTAATAAAATCGCGGTATCTTCTACGCTATGATGACAATCAATGCCAATATCGCCGCGAAGCCAAACATCCATATCGATTTGTCCATGTTTGGATATATGGGAAAGCATATGGTCAAAAAAAGGAATTTCAGTATCGAAATTGTATTTTCCCGTCCCGCGAAGGTTTAGGGATAGTTTAATATCTGTTTCAGAGGTTTTTCGAGCTTCAGATGTCATGCACTATAGACAATCTTTGCAGGATAATTTATTGTCAATCATAGAACATTTTTTTAAACACACTTAAAACGCTGAGATAGTCTTCTCAGCGATTTAGGAGTTTTCCATGTCGAATGAAAACATGGAATCTGATCTTGTCTATTGAACTGATTCTGAGAAATTCAATTCGTTCAAATAATATATTGCATTGTCTGTTAGATTATTTAAGATTACTGGATCAGGATGATCTACAGAATCACCATTCTTAGTCTTGATAACGAAAGGAATGATACCAAATAGACGAGTAGAACTTTGATAGAATCTGTCGTATCTTTTTAATTTTCCATCAACATAGTAATCTACTAACATTGCTACTCGGTTCTTCTCAAAAGCAGGAACCAAAGTAAATGTCATGATAGATACCCATGCAGATGCACCAAGTAACCATCTATTTTCGAAAACATCTTGCTTCTTAAGATGTATTTCAAGGTGATGCTTATCAGCCTTATCTAACTTATCATTTACATCGATGACGTTTACAATTTGGAAAAGATTAGATTTTTCTAAATTAATCCTTACAACGCGGTTGTAATCACTCAAATCTTTCTTATCTTCAATTCCAGTGATTCGAAAAGAGATTGCGTCGATTTTAATTTTCGGTTTAACTGCCCTAATTCTTGGCAATTCATCATTAACATAAGTGTAGCAGGAAATCATATTTGTCAAAATGACAAAAAGTAATAGTTTTTTCATCCATATAACTCCAGAATAGAATTCTAGCACAGGTTAAAATTCCTAAAGGAATTGTCTAGGAAATAATTAATACCAACCAGATTCTTTCTTAGATTCGTTCAGATTTTAGTTGCATTTCCACCCTCATAAACATAGCTATAAATAAAATGCAGAAATCCTTATCCAATTCAGGTAAATTTCTTTCTTCAAGAGTATCCTTTCTGCTCATTTTTCTTTGGCTAGCAAACGATCATATTTGGAAAAGGCAGTTTCACAATGAAGTTACCGGTAAAATAAGCGACATAACAGGGTTGATTGTTTTTCCTTTTCTGTTAACTTCGCTTGCCTTTCTTATAAGTTACGAAAAAATATGTGAAAAATTTCTTTTTCTATTTGCCAACATCACCATCGCTAATTTATTTTTTATAATTAATTGGGATCAAGATTGGAACGATTGGATTTATACGAATTGTTTCGGGAATCAAAATGGATTTGCGGATAGGACAGATTTATTTTGCATTCCATTTTGCCTATGTGCCAATTTTTTCTTTTATACAAAATTTTCAAAAATAGAAATCACTCTATCTACAAGATATTTCTTTTTACAATTAATCGCTATTATCCTCTCAATTCTAGCATTTACAAACACTTCTACAATTGACCCCAATATGCATTTAAAAAAAACAAAGCTGAATACAAAAGTCCAAAAGAACTAATTTAAAATGAAAACAATTCAATTCTTAATCTCTTCATTCAAAATTAAAAATTCCAAATTACTAATTACCAAATCCTCATTCCTAATTCTCCTTACGACGTCCCTCTTCTCCGAAAGCTACAAAGAGTATCGAGCGGATGATCTGAATTATGCGAATAATGGAAGAAAGGCAATTCAAAACAAAGGGCGGATTGAAACAAGTGGATTAAAAAAAAAGAATTCGGATACAAATGAGAGCCAAGATAATTCTAAAGGTGGATTATTACTGAGTTCCTATATAACGCCTAAATTTTATTCTCAAAAAGGTGGGGACAAAGAAGACTTAGCCGGTAGATATGCAAACCAAGTTAATTTTTCACCTGAACTTGTTGGTTACAAACAAACAAATAGTATGAAGTATATGCTACTCATGTCTCCAATTCTTTCTTATAGAGAAGACTTTCAATTGAAGCGAAATGTAAATCGACTAGTAGATACCGAGTTGATAGCTGCTTGGAAATTGGATAAGAAAGAACTCAGTTTAAACATGGAAGGTGGCAGAGGCTTTCAAAGACTTGACGCATACGGTCTATTGTTCACTGGAATAGCAAATTATATAGAAACAAATTTTCATTGGAAACCATTTGATGTAAGCTTAAGCCTCTTAGCTCTATCATATAATTTTAAACAGAAAAATTTGTCAATGAGAGACAACGATACAAATGATAGACTAATGGGAGGAAATTTACTCTTTAGAGCAATCCCTTTCATTGCACATTTACAAATCTTCAACTACCTTGTATTAGAAAAAGGGCAGATTGCAGAAAAGCAATTTCTGCAAGAAGACAAACAGTTTAAACCACAAGGCAGGTTTAGTTATAAGGGAATTGAGATAAAGACGAGTTCTTTTTTTAAAGTTACAAACTTGGAACTAGGACTTTTTTCAGTAAATGGATATCGAGACTATGGAGAATATGCTTACCAAAAGTTCAATAGTATAACTAAGACAAATGCCTACCTGTCGTATTTAGCGATTAACCTAGATTTTGGGAAATGGATATTTAGAACCGGCGGACTCTATGCCTCAAAGGATAAATCCAGTACTCTAATTAAAGCGCATAATGGGTATTCTCCTCTAACTTCAGATGTAAGAATTTTTGGAGGGAAATCTTCTTTTCTTTTGATGGAAAATGTAAACGAAAAGAATGGAGTAATATTTAAAGACTTTGATTCCTTTAAAGAAAATAGATATGATACCAAAGGAATGGAACTCGCAAGTATTGGTGCAAGCTACAATGTAAGCCAGAATTTACAAATCACAGGAATTCTAAATCATTCTAGCTCGAATCTTGGAATAGGAAATGAAGGAATTATTTCCGCAATGTATCAATTTTCTAGTCGGAAAGAGGATAATTCTAGTTTTCTGTTCGCATCCATCTGCGCTGCACGCGTAAATCCAATCACACAAAAAAAAATACTCTACGATGAATTCAGAGTCGATCCTTCAATCAAGGAATTCACTCGCTTTTACTTTTCAGGTGGCTTGTATTTTTAATAATTTTTTTCCATAACAACGAGCGGTTACTTGTTGGCAAAATCACAACGACTTTTCTTTTTTTATTTGAATTCTACAGTTTTCAAGTTAGGCTGGTAAAATACGACATACTAAATGAAAAAATACTTTAAAAGAAAAATTAAGACATTACTCTCAATCGGAATCCGAGAAAGTCAGACAGTATTTGAAGCTAGACAAGTAAGAACACTGAACCGAATTTCTTTTTTTCTTGGCATAATCAACGCTTCCTTACTCGTATTTAACTTAATTGCGCAAAGGTCCCATGCAATTTTTCTAAATCTATCCATTTTATTAGTAATTTGCTTTCCTATTTTTTTTCTAAATTACAAATTCCAAAATAAGGCTGCGCAGATTTATTCTTTCTTTGCTTCTAATACTTTGATCTTGCTTTATGCTTGTTACGGAATCATTAACAATAGAATCATTAACTATGAAATTCTAATTCTTGGTTGTGGTTTTTTTGGAGCATTTCTTTTTAGTGCTTCGTGGATGCTCTTATCATACATATACAATCTTTCTACTTACGTTTTTATTGCGGGTATGAAAATAATGTATATCAACGCTGTTTCTGATTCTGCCTTTATTGGAAGTTTGATAAATTGTTTTGCAACAACATCTTTCTTATATTTAATCATAATGGTCTACAAAGAAGATTTTAAAAGAGCAGAGCTAGATTTATCAAAGTCAGAAGATCGATTAAACCTTGTATTGAAAGGCTCTAACCATGGGTGGTGGGATTGGGATCTAGTTAAGGATAATATATATTATTCTCCGGTTTGGTGGAACACTCTAGGATATGAATACAATGAATTAAAGCCTGAAGTAAAACTATGGTGGAATTTATTGCATCCTGATGATCTACCGCATGTCAATGAACTATACAATCGCGCATTGATTACGACAACCATTGTAACCTACGAAGTAGAAATTCACCTAAAACACAAAGCAGGTCACTACATTCCAATTCTTTCTAAAGGATTTATTTCAAGAGATAAGGAAGGAAAACCTTTTCGTATTTCAGGGAGTAATATTGATTTAACCGAACACAAAAAAGGACGTGAAAAACTAGAATCTTTAATAAAGAGTATCACTGAGAAAAATGAAGAGTTATCACGCCAGAAATCAGAAATTGAAATTCAATCTGAAAAACTAGCCGAACTAAATCAAATCAAAGATAAGTTATTTTCCATTATTGCTCACGATATAAGGAGTCCGATAACTTCTCTTCTATTAACACTTAACTCCATAAAAGAAAATATGCTAACAACTGAGGATTTACTTGATATACTTCCAGAAATAACATCCAATTCAAAAAGTATTTTGGAATTGATTGATAATCTATTTGGCTGGGCAAGGAGCCAATTGGAAGGCACAAAAGTTTATCCTACAAATTTTAATTTGAATCAAGTCATTTCTGAAGAGGTCAAATTATTTTCATCGCGTGCAAAAGATAAAAAAATAAAATTAAACTATGATATAAGCGATACACTCAATGCTTATGCAGATAAAGACATGATTGAACTTGTGATTAGAAACTTAATTTCAAATGCAATCAAATTCTGTAGCGAAGGAGATAGTGTATATGTCACTGCATCCATAAAAAATAATTCAATCGAAATATTAGTTTCTGATACCGGCAGAGGAATCTCACCAGAGAGTATTGAAAAAATATTTACCAGTGGTGTAATCTCTTCGAAAGGAACGTTAGGCGAAATCGGAACCGGTCTTGGATTATTACTTTGTAAAGAATTCACTGAAAAGAACAATGGAAAGATTGCGGCAACAAGCGAACCAAGCAAAGGTAGTCAATTCACCTTTACAGTTCCTTCAGCAATAGAAAAAACTTTGTAAAAGGAATGTCTATGCGGTAGATTTTTCCATCTTACACAGTTCTACAAAATCAGTCGAGTAAAGGATAATCACAGTTTAACGACTCTAAAATTTACTCTTCTATGATCTACATCTAAAGAATCTTTCTCGCTTTGCATTAGACTTTATTCTCCCATTCAGCAAATTTTACTTTTATGGAGCGTTGCTTTCTGCATCGTAACCGTATAACGTTGCGGGTTTTAATTCTGCATTTAATTCAGTATTTGGATCAGTCTTTACTTCCACAGGCTCGGGAAGAGTGCGACAATTATTCGTAAGGATAATAAGTATTATGCATACGAATAAAAATATTTTCCTCCTTTCAAGGAAACTAATCGTTTAAATCAAGTTTTTAATAATTCGAAAAGGAGTGTTTTAGATTTACGCAAACTATCTCTAATATTTTTATAGAATTTCCGTAATAAAAATAACGAGGAATATTATTTATTTTTATGTTGTAATTTTGTTTTTAAAACAAAACATGGAAGGTGTCTCATTTATTTTATTTAAATTTTCACATATAGGCGGCAAGTATGGGAGTAGTAAATATAATCATGGGCTTTTTTGCAGCAATACTTATTGCAACCGGAATAAAAAAAGAAGAACCCCTCAATCCCGAAGATAGAAAACCCAAAGTTGAAATTCTAGAGCAGCACAAAGTTATTGATCGAAATTTTGACTATGAAGAACTCAGAAAAAAAGCAAAAGAGTTACTCGCAAAGCCATTTAAAGAACCCAAAAAATCAATCAATAAAAGTTTAGCTGAACTCAATTATGATAAATATAAAAATATAAAATTCCTTTCAGAAAAATCTATCTGGAGAGGAGAAGGAAATCCTTTTCAATTACAATTTCTTCACCCGGGATATATCTATGATTACAATGTTCTTATTAATGAAGTTAGAAAGAACAAGGCATTTCCTATTTTTTATAATACTGATTATTTTGATTTCTCTGAATTGCAACTAAAAGAGAAAGCATCAACAGAACTTGGCTTTTCTGGTTTTAAAATTCATTACCCAATCAACACCCAAGAGCACACAGATGAATTCGTCGTTTTTCAAGGTGCTAGTTATTTCAGAGCAGTATCTCAAAATCAATTCTATGGTCTATCAGCTAGAGGTCTTGCAACTAATACTGGTATGCCTTATCCAGAAGACTTTCCAATCTTTAAAGAATTTTGGATACGTAAGCCTTCCTCCGGAGAGGATTCTATAAAAGTGTATGCTCTCATGGACGGCAAATCGGCAGTTGGCGCATATGAGTTCGAATTTTTTCCAGGGAAACAAACTGAGACTATTGTGAACGCAGAAATTATACTGAGAAAAGAAGTCGATCGTTTAGGACTTGCTCCCTTAACTAGCATGTATTGGTATGGAGAAAATTCTGAAGCAAATCATCCTTCCACTTATCCAGAAGTTCACGATTCTGATGGGTTACTCGTATTAAACGCAAATGATGAATGGATTTGGAGACCTTTAGAAAATCCAAAGAAACCTACCATTAATAGTTTTATTTCAGAAAATGTGAAAGGATTTGGTCTTCTTCAAAGAGATCGAGAGTTTTCTAGCTATGAAGATTCAGAAATGAAATATCATCTTCGCCCGGGAGCATGGATTGAACCAAAGGAGAATTGGGGAAAGGGAAGTGTTCAACTATACAGAATGCCGACTAAAGAAGACTCAGTTGATAATATTGGAGCATTTTGGGTTCCAGAAGAAATGCCTAAAGTTGGCGAGCCTTTTTCTTTTTCCTATAAAATATTTTGGATCAATCAAAACCCAAATCAAAAAACAATTTCTGATGTTGTTGCAACTAGAATAAAATCTGTCCCTAAAGAAAATGATTCGTATATTTATCAAATTGACTTTAAGGGCGGTAAGCTAAAAGGAATAGAGAATTCTTCCGAGTTAGAAGCCGTTGTAACAGCAACAGATTCTGCCCAAATATCCGAAATTACAATTCAAAGAATTCCAGAAACAGAAAAATGGAGATGTAGCTTTAAACTAAATTCTAAGGCTAATGGCAAATCAATCGAATTAAAAGCATTTTTAAAAAAAGGAGATTCAGTGATTACTGAATCCTGGACTTATACACTTGAACTTCAATAGCTTATTATCAAATAAGAAAATTGAAAACAAAAAAGAAATTGAGAAAATTTATTTCAATTTACTTGCATATGGTATTTCTGATTTCACGGAAGCAAATAAAATTTGGGAAAAATTGAAGAAGAGTCAATCAAAATTAGATACTAGGATAAATAATTCTAGTTTAGATTTAATAGTATACGAGTATTTGTCACAAAAAAGCATTAATTCAAATGAGTTTGGTGCAAAACAAATATTGTCTCTTACATGCCTAGATTCTCCGGCAGATTCAACAAATGCATTGGAAAAGCTAGAGAAAATTTTTCCGCAAAACTTAAATGTAAGCAGTATGACTCCGAGCCCTATTCACTTTGGACCATTAGAAGGATTTTTTTCAGATTCCAATTCAGCAGTAGATGTAAAGACTTTAATTCTAACAATTGGTTTTTGGTTTTTCATTTACACTCTGATCATTTACAATTTATACTTTTAAACAAATGAATAAAACACCTGGATCTAAGATTTATACAGCAAGAATGGTAGCATTTCTCGCAGTAATGAATTTAATTTCTGGTTACGGAACTATTCTTTTATGGGATTTTTTTTCTATTAGAGAAATGTCTTTTTTAAAGTGGATTGTTTATTCTATTTTTTTAATTTTGTTTACGAATCTTTCTTATGGCACAACGGTCGCTATTTTCGGATTTTGGAAATTAGTTACAGGAGGTGACTATTATAGAATAACAAAGAATATCCGCTCTAACAATCAACTATCCCTAGAAAATATTTCCGTGGCAATTGTAATGCCTATATATGGAGAGGAAGTAGATTCCGTTTTTTCTAGAATTGAAATAATGTATAATTCTCTTTCGAAAGAAAAGGAAAAATCGAGTTTTGATTTTTATGTTCTAAGTGATACTCAAAATATTGAGAAGTGGGTCAAAGAGGAAACTACATTTTTTGAATTAGTAAAAAGATTAGATGCTTTTGGAAAAATTTTCTACCGAAAAAGAAAAATGAATGTGAATAAGAAAAGTGGAAATATTGCGGATTTTTGTAGAAGGTGGGGAAATAAATATAAGTATATGATTATACTAGATGCAGATAGTCTTCTGACAGAAAAGTGCATTGTTCAACTTACACAACTAATGGAGGAAAATCCAAGCACAGGGATTATACAAACCTCTCCCCAAATAATTATGGCAAAAACTTTTTTTCAAAGAATTATGCAGTTCTCAAATTCTGTGCATAGTTTAATTTTCTCTGTTGGTGCAAATTTTTGGCAATTGAATAGCTCTTCTTTCTGGGGGCATAATGCTATTATTCGCTTGAAGCCATTTATGGATAATTGCGGACTTCCTGCATTACCTAAACTCGGTGCTGTCGGCGGTCGAATTTTAAGTCATGATACAATCGAAGCTGCTCTTATTCGAAAAGCAGGGTACTCAGTTTGGTTTGCTTATGATTTGAATGGAAGTTATGAAGAGTCTCCGCCCAGTGTAATAGACTCATTAAAAAGAGATCAGAGGTGGTGTCAGGGAAACCTGCAACATTTTTGGTTTCTATTTGCTAAGGGATTGAAAATGACAAGTAGAATTCATATTCTTCTCGGCATTTTCTCTTATCTTTCTTCTTTTTTATGGTTTATTTTTCTTATTTGTATGGTGTTAATTTACATCCAAGATTTACATTTTTATCGCCTTGCTCTTGGACCGGAAAAATGGAAAACATTTTTGGGATATACCTATTTTGAAAAAGCTTTAAAGCTTCAGGCTTTTTCACTGGGAATTCTTTTTCTTCCTAGAATTTTAACTTTCATTTATACAATGATAAAGGCGGATTACAAGAAGTATTCGCAGGATGTCTTTTCATTTTTAGTAAGCTATGTTTTAGAATTCATCTTTAGTTTTTTTTATGCACCTATTCTTATGTATATGCATAGTAAATTCATTTTGCTCACTCTAATTGGTTTTAAAATAGAATGGAAATCACAGAATAGAGCAGTTAATAGATTCGCAGGATTTAAAGAAAGTTTTCATACTTTTTATATCTTGAGTATACTTGGAACTATGGCTGGAATATTTTTTTTCTTTCAAGTGAATGGACTTTTTTATTGGATGATGCCTATATGGGGAAGCTGGATATTATCCCCTTTTATCACCTATCTTGTATCCTTTAAAGATAAAAACGAAAAAATTTTTTTACAAGAAGCAAATCTAAATTTAAAAACAGAAGTAATTTCTGTTAAGAAAAAAAATACCCCCTCTAAGAGTATAATGGCAAACGATCAAAATTTTGATGTTGACCCTTTATTTTTGATTTTCGTTGATCCATTTTATAATGCATTACATTGTTATTTACAAAAGACATCTTTATATTTACCCCAAAAAAGACTCAATTATGGGAATGAATTAATGGAGCGACTTTTACTTAATGGTCCCAAAGGTCTTAATGCGAACGAACTTCGAATCATTTTGTATAGTTCTGTTTTTATGAAAGCACTCTATTCTAAGTTTTGGGAATTACCAGAAACCAAATTGCATCTCTGGTGGAATGAAAACTTTATAAAATACAAACTTGGACTTCTAACCTGATTACTTAGCATAGAGGATTGTCGCAGAGGCACAGAGGAATTTTCAATAGAGTTGGTTTAAAAAAATAATTCTAATTTTCTAATTTCAAGTTTGTTCTTTTAAAATGTAAATCCAACCCAAATTAATTCTCTACTCTATTGTAGATTGATGCACGTAATTTACAGCATTGTCACGATTTTAGGTTATTCAGAATATGTTTTTTTATTGACTAAAATATAAAATATGATGTAATTACTCCAAATTAACTCGTCGTATACATTGTGAATGGAAAATAAAATGAGGACTCAACCAAAAATCTTAATTAAATTGACCATCCTACTTTCTTTGCTTATTATTCCATATTACATTCACATTGCAAGAATAGAGAGAATTCTCAAAAAGTATAAATATACGCAAAGATCAAATTCTACAGTTGCACCTTTTAATCAACAGAAAATAGATATACATAGTGCTGCATCTATTGATAACCAACCTTTTCAAGAACTTATACCAAAAATATACAATAAACCTATTTTTTTATTCAATGTTGCTTTAGAAGAATTTATAATTTTAAATCAAACTAAAAAATTTTTCTTAAATTCAGACCTTCCTCCTCCAAATTTCTCCTAGTTCTCAGCAGCAAAACAATCTTATCCGATCATACTAATTTTATTTTTTTAGTAAGATAAACTACTGATTTAGAACACAGGAGATTTACTATGTTTTCACTTAATAAAGGAAAGAAGGTGACTTCTTTCCAAAAACAAACCCGAATTAGCCGTATAAAAATTATTAATCGATTCCTTTTCTGCAATCCGCAGCTAACAATGATTTTTCGTAATTTTACAATCTTTTTATTTCTAGCATTCTTTCTATCTTGTGGGACAACTAAGCAGATAGATATTTACAATCCCTTTCCTGACAAGGATATACGGATAGAACAAAAAAATGGATCCTGTGCAGATACCTATGAAATTAAACTTTGGTATTTTCTGTATGGTTCTTACCCAATCAATACAGTGAATGTTAGAGAATTATTTCCAACTGCCGATTATACCTACTCCATTGAACAGAATGCGACATTAGGTGATAAAGTTTTATCTTTTTTCACTGGACTATTTTTCTCGGTAAGTAGGAAGACTCTTTTGGTAAAAACATGTCAGGCAATTGCAATGAATGATACAGAACCAGAAGAAACAAATACTACAGAGGAGAAACCAGAATTACCATCCACACAGCTTAATTCAAAAGTGGAAGAACTTGAAAAAGAAGTTTCTTTTTTAAAAGGTAAAATTTCTGGAATTGAGACTACGGTTGGCTGGATGAATCCGCCATCTCACGATATTACACAAAGAGACGAAAGTAAAATTCTTTCTTCTGAGGCTAATATCGGTAATTCAATTGTAAAAAATTCTGAACAAAATGCAACTGAGGTGACGCATCATTTTCTTTTATTTAAAACTGGATCTGCTTTAGTTACTAAAAATGAACTTGGTAAACTTCAAAAATTAAAAGCATTATTTAACAAACCTTGGTCAAAAATTCTAATAATCGGATCTGCTGATACCTCTGGAAATTTTAAATCAAATCTAAACCTATCATGGAAACGTGCGCTTGAAGTTAAAAATTTATTAGTAGCAGAGGGAATTAGCCCTCAAAGAATTCTAATCTCAGGAGCAGGAGAAAGAAAACAAACAGAAGAATCCAAAGTAGTAGAAGTAACTAGACGCGTTGATATCTACTTTGTGAATGGAGGAGTAAAATGAAATTACAATCAATTATCCTTTTCTTGTCTTTTAGCTTATCCTTGATTCATTGTGGCAGTATAGCTGGTCTTACAGGAACTAGTACCGACAATAATGAAAAAACTAGCCAGGCATTATTGCTAAGTTTGCTTGCAGCGAATTCCATAACGAACCAAGATACATATACTTCGGTGTCTCAGCCTGATTTAGATTTTAGAATTGAATTTAATACGCCTTCGAATTCACAATCGAGTGTTAGCACCGATCCGAAAATCTATGTAAAATTTTCATCGGAAGTAGATACTATTACCGTAAACACCTCATCCGTTAGTCTATTTGAGTCAACAAATCAAATAAGCTTCAAAATTGAATTTGATTCAGCAAATTCATTTTCTATAAAGCCAAATGAACCTTTAAAAACAAATACAGCTTATACAGTAAAAATAAATAAATCTGTTACCGGAAAAAATGGAACATCACTTTCTGATGATTTTAGTTGGAGTTTCACTACATTAGAATCGGAATTAGTTTTTAAAATTGAATCTAATACGCCTTCGAATTCACAATCAAATATTAGCACTGATCCAAGAATCTATGTAAAATTTTCATCAGAAGTAGATACTGCTACTGTAAGCAGTTCCTCTGTTAGCCTATATGAGTCAACAAATCAATTAACCTTCAAGATTGAATATGATTCAGTGGATTCCTTTTTTATAATACCTTATGGGCTTTTAAAAATAAATAAAACCTATACTGTAAAAATTAGTAAATCTGTTACAGGAAAAAATGGAAAATCACTTTCTGATGATTATAGTTGGAGTTTCACTACATTCAATTCGGAGCCAGATTCAGGGAGTGTAATAACGCTTGCAGGCAGTGGTTCATCGGGTAATACGGATGCTACTGGAGCTAGTGCAAGTTTTAGTAGCCCTCAACATTTAGTAATGAATGTTGCCGAAACTTTTTTATATATTACGGATACAGGGAATCATCGGATAAGAACCGTTAGTCTCTCATCTGGGACAGTTTCAACTGCGGCAGGATCAACGTTAGGTTACACAGCTGCTACTGGAGTTGCGGCCAGATTTAATTCTCCAAAGGGAATCTTTAGAATCGCAGGAGATACTTTTTTTATTTCTGATAGCGGCAACAATAGTATAAGAAGAATGACTGTTGGCAATGCTGTTACTAATAATTTTGGAACTAATACCAATGCTGCTGGTTTTGTTATTTCAACAAGCACAACAGCACAGAGATATAGAAATCCAGAAGGCTTTGCAGTAGATTTTCTTTCTGGAAATCAATATGTCGTCGATACGGGTAATCATTGTATCCGAAGATCGACTAACGCTTCCACTGGAAGTTCTAATTCTGTTCCGAATACATCCTGCTTTGCTGGAGCATCACCCTCAGGAGGATTGGGAACTTCCGGATTTGTAAATGGATTAACTACTGCAGCTAGATTTAACAATCCAAAGGGAATTGCTATTGATTATGTTGGAAATATTTTTGTTGCAGATTCTGGAAATCATAGCATTAGAATGATTACATCTGCTGGAGTAGTTACTACGATCGCAGGCAGTGGTTCGGCAGGCTATACAAATGGAACGGGTTCAGAGGCAACTTTCAATAATCCGTCAGATATTGCTATTGATGGGTTGAATGCAATTTATGTAGCGGATACAGGTAACTGTTCAATTCGAAAACTAGTATTAGATAGCTCAAAAACGAGTGCCTATGTTACAACATTTTCGGGAGCTACTACTGATGTTACTTCTGGCAATTGTGGATTTGTAAATGGCACAAGATTGTCGGCAAGGTTTAATAGCCCACGAGGTTTATGGGTTGCGACTAATGGAAAAGTTTATGTAACTGATATGGGAAATCATTCCATTCGAATAATTTCAGAGTGATACTCCAATAATACTTTGTGAATATAGGAAAATTTTTACTCCTTCTGGTTAATAACATTTTTGCTCGGAGAGAAAAAGATTATAGCAATGAACATAGACTAGCTACCGGAGATTGAGAAAAGACTAAGCCTAATTGTTAATGAATGAATTTACGTGAATTCTGTGTAAGAGATATTTTACATCGAGTTCGCGTTATTTAGATACAAGAATTTATCCAACTTGTATTTTTAATCCATCATCTACTTCACCCATCTGGCTAGTAACTGAGTTGCCTGTAACCGCAACTAGGACAGTAAAAATTCCTATTCGTCCTAAATACATTAGAAGTGAGTAAATAACTTTTTCCAAATCGGTAATTGTGGGAGTAAAATTCAAGGAGAAGCCTACTGTTCCAAAAGCAGATATGACTTCGAAAACTATTTCTGTTAGTTGATGACTTTGAAGCAAACTTTTCGGATGAACTACAGAAAGAAGAAAAATTGCACCCATAAGTGTAGTTGTCGCTAGGAAATATAACCTTATACTCATTGCGACAGATCTCTTAGAAACAAGTTGCCCGAAAATTTGGACTTTACTCTGTGAGTTGATTACATTCTTTAAATATTGAAGGAAGATAACAAACGTAGTTATCTTGATCCCTCCAGCAGTTCCTTGTGGTCCTCCTCCGATGAACATCAGACTACAAATTACAACTATCGACGAATCCATAAGTTTTGACATATCAAAAGTATTGAAGCCAGCCGTTCTAGATGCAATTGAGACAAACAGTGAATTGGCGAATTTAACGTCCAGAGGAAGAGCACCGATAGATTTTTCATTCGTATATTCTGAAAGAAACACGGTTATAGTTCCAATACAAATTAAAACAAAACTACCGACGAGGATAACAGTTGTTTGAACACGACTTGATTCACCGAGAAGAGATTTGTTATAAGTGGCGATTTGATTCTCTGTCCAAAAGGAAAGTCTAGTTAGAAAAAAATAAATAGGAGAAGGCTCCTCTCCACTAATTGCCTTTATCATTAAGTGAGTTTCACACCATACTTCAAATTTGGAAGTGATTTCATTTAATGTCTTAAGCATTAATTTTTCAATAAATATAATTACAGGAAAACCAATTCCGCCCATTAGAATTAAAAACATAATCACATAAAGACTGGGTAGATTATACATTAAAAAACTAATGTCGTCTGTAATAGAAAATCCTGCGTTATTAAAGGCAGATATCGAAGTGAATAAAGCTAAAAAGAATCTTGATTGAACGTTAGCCGGCAGTTCATCAGGAAAAGTAAAGTATAAAACAAAAGCTCCGATTAGTTCAATTGTAATAGCAATATTAAAAATGGCAACGATGATCCTTAATACTTTTGGTTGTCCAATAGAATCATCCGGCGTTCTTAATTCATCAGTCGGATCAGTATCCAAAACTTCAAACATAAATTCTTGCAGTTTTGTATTTCGCGACAAACCACGAATAACCATCACACCAATTAGAACGGTAAATACAATTATACCTAAGCCGCCAGCCTGAATAAAAAACATAAGCGCTAGTTGTCCAGGAAATGAAAGTGTGCTAATTAATACTGGCGTTAAGCCTGTAACGCAAAATGCAGAGGCAGAAATGTAAAATGCATCGACATAAGAAAGACTCCCACCTTCTAATAAAACTAAAATGAGAGAGCCTACCAAAATAGCCAGACTGAAGCTAAGACTAACAGCCCTAGCCACAGACATCGACTTAATGAAAGAAAGTAACTTAGAAATAAACCTATTCGATTCATCCATACTGTTTAAGCATTTTCTTCGATTTCTTCATTCTCTTGCTCTTCTTCACTTCCTTCTTCATCATCAAACTCATCATCTGAATTCGATGCAAAATTTGATTCAGTATTTTTAATTGCATTCACTTGTAAGTAAAAAGGAAAAAGTTGCAAGCCGAGAAATAAAACGATAAAAGTTAGAAGAAATATTTTCATAGAAGCCTATTTTTTTAGAGGTAGGATCACTGTAAATTCAAGATTTGCAATATCTTCGATGGGATTCATCATACTTTGATAAACCATTCCATAATCTTTGCGATTAATCTTGATAGAACCAGAAAATTTCTCTGAATCAGTCGTGCGGATGATCGAAGCTACGAAGGAATATTCTTTAGTAATTCCTTTTAGAGTTAATTTTCCTTTTCCTTTCACTGAATCAGTTCCAGATTCTTCTAATCCAAGAATCTCAAACTCTGCTTTCGGAAATTTTTGAACATCAAAAAAATCAGGATCACGAAGATGAGTGTCTCTCATTGAGTTTCCTGTATCAATAGAAGATGTATCAATTTCGATAATTCCCAATCCAGCTTTTCTGTCTTTGACCATTATAGAAGCTTTTTTAAAGGAACCTTTTCCTAAGCCAAAACGCGTGTCTATAGAAAATTTTAATTCTACTTTTGTATCTTCCTTGGTTTGCGATAAGATTGGATTTAAAAAAACCATGCAAATTATAAAACAGAATAATGTAAATCTAGTAATCATTTGAGTCTCCGTGTATTTCATAACCGTAAAATCTTAGTTTATACCATGCATAGTAAAAATTAGAGAGAGCGAAAGTTAATGACAACTAACTTTCCTGTGTCAACAGATATTTTACTGAAGTTTTTCCCTCCCATAGCACGACTGGTATTTGATTTAAACTCAAAGTCATATGTTCCAGGTTCAATAAAGATTCTCCGAATTTGAAAATTGGAAGGTAAAGTTCTCCAACAGCGAAGGTCAGGTTTAATAGTAGCAGACACTCCGGCTCCGGCAATGGCTCCGGCAGCAACACCAACGATCAAGCCTACAATGCCAGCCCCATCGCCTCCTCTATCTTTTGCTTGTTTTTCCGCTGCTTTACCTGCCGCATAAGCGGCAATACCCGCTGCAACGACTTTAGTTGCAATAGACGCAACGTTCCTTGTAACAAGGCTTGTGTAATTTTCATTGAAGTTAGCAATAGCAGTTTCCGAATAATCGTTGTAAACCTTTGTGTTGGTTAGCATGACTCCATTTACATAGATATCAATTGGATTTGAACGTTGCTCTTCTCTTTTTTTGTATTCAGGAATAGGATTTTCAGCACTAGAAATCATTGCCATTACAGTTGTAACGGAAGCACCTTTGGTATCCATACTTCTCATTGAAACTTCGACAGCTTTGTATAATGCCTGTTGAATGACAGGCTCATCAATTAATTTTCCTTTCGACTCTTTTGTTGCTGTTTTACCAGCCTGGTTAATGATAAGGACTTCCGCCAAATTCGGATTATACGCGATTGGTTGCAAATTCTTATCGTATGCCTTAATATAATTTTTTCCGTCGGCATACTTTGCTTGATCACGCGCATCTTTTTCTTTTACGGCTAACACGTATCTATCTGCCAAAATATCTTTATTGTCTGGAGCGATGTCCATGATATTTTTATAACTAACTCTCGCATCGTTAAATGAATTCAATTGTTCAGAAACAACCGCATCAATATAACGAGCAAAAAGATTCTGTTTGTATTTTGAATCAGTCGTTTTCATGTCTCTGAGTTCAAAGTCTACTTTTTTAAAATAACGTTTAGAAGATTCTACATCTCCGAGCATAAGATAATTTATGGCCATATAAAGCTTGATTAAAACACGCTCGAAACTTTCTCCTTTGAAATTACTTTCATTATCAGAAAGCATAAAAGCAAGACCTTCTTTTGTAATGCTGGTCTGAATTTGATCAGCTATCACTTCTGCATCTTTGAAAACTTTATTACTGGTTGTGTAATCCCCTTTCGTGTGAAAAATAGTTCCAGCTTCCATCAAGTAGAGTAATTCATCTTTTGCGCTAGCGTCTTTTGCTAATTCACGAACAGATGGAATTGCTGTTTCGTAATCTTCCACATAAAATGCATTTTCCGTCTTAGCGATCTTTTCAATATAATTTGTTGCGCAATAAGAAAAAAAAATGAATAAAAAAATAAAACTAGAATACTTGATGTATTTCATCTTACCAACCAACCCCTCTGTTACTCACAGCTTGTTTACGATAAGTTTTTTTATTACTGAAAGCAACTTCCCCAGTCTCAATACTCAAAAGCTCTACATTTAAGACCTGCTCTACAATTTTATCTCCACCACTTCTAAACATATTTTCATCTATAGATGTTCTTATAAAGTAATTAGGCGATTTAAGATTAGCCGCAGAAAGATCAGTTCCCAATTGTTGGCTGAGTTTAATCTCTTTTAGCTGCTCTGCTCTTTTGTCTGTGCGGATGGTTAAAATCTTTCCCGAAAGCATAGTAGCGACTAATGTGTTTTCAAATACCTCTGTTGGAATTTGTTCAGATGTATCATTCTTAGTCTGAAGGATTGCAAGGGCGACACCTTTAGGATTTGGGTTTTTCTTAAAATGAACAATGACATCTTTACCGATTTTGACAGCAGCAATTTCCAATTCTTGGCGAGTCAGTCCACCGCTATCACTAACACGGTCTTCCGTTTCATCCAGTCTTTGACCACCAGATGCACAATTCTGCAAAAAGAAAAAAGAAATGGTTAAGATAAATAAGATTCGTAACATGAATTACTCCAAAGTTATTTTCTTGCCTTTTTATAAAAAGAATCAATCTAAACGAAATCACCTTTTTTGTAAGCAAGTGAAATTATATTTACATGTTATAGGATTTTATCAACATTTTATTTTTATATAGAACGGTTTTAATTTAATCTTCCAACACTGTAATTTCCTTAAAAAACTGACAATCTCGCGAAGTGTATGCCTCGATATACCCTCTCTCCAAACCTATATGCACAAATCCGACAATACCTAAGGCATATTGATTTTAGTTATGAGCCTACTTATGTAGGTTTTAAATTCACTGACTTGCTAATCCAAATAAAACTTCCTAAAGAAGGAAACGCAAATTAGAGTAGACCTTTCATCCTGATTTACTTTCTCAAGTAAAAGAATCGCAACCTTATCAAAAACTTATTCATCCATTCAGAAATTCGATGACTATCTAAAGGTAACGTCAATTTTACGGCTAATAAACATTTGACTCTTTTTTCAAACCATCCAAATTCTCCTATAAAAAATAAATCATATCTCTTTTAGCGACTAATCAAATATTAAGCTTAATGAGTCTAAATATAAAGTGTAAAATTTTTATTTGATTATTTTATTGAAAGATACAATTTGGCTTAAGGAAGGACTAATAGGTTTTTTCAGAAGTAATGAAAAAGAAAGCGTTAGGAAGATGAGTTAATAAAATAATTGAGCATTGATGTATTTAAAATGAAAAATTTAATTTTAACTTTATTATTTTTAATTGCTGGCGACTTGCTTGGTATGGATCCGATTATTCTAACAGAGGATAAAGGCGAATATCCACTTGGGCTTTACTTAGAAATACTTGAAGACATAGAAGGTAAATTGACGATAGGCGATGTGCAAAGGCCTGAAACAGGGAAACAATGGAGCAAAAGTAAATCACAAGTTCCTAGTTATGGATTTACTAAAAATGTTTACTGGGCTCGATTTCAAATTCAATCAAATTTCAATAAAGATTTTTATTTAGAAGTCGCTCATCCTCTTCTTGATAAAATTCAGTTCTATCAAATTCAGAATAACAAAGAAATTACAAGAAAGGAAACGGGTGATATTTTACCGTTCCATACAAGGGATGTAGACTATAAAAATTTTGTTTTCCATCTTCCTGTAACTGATTCGAATGATACGATTTACTATTTACGAATTGAAAGTGAAAGCTCTGTTCAAATACCTCTTACTCTTTGGTCTCCGCTCAAATTTACGGAAAATAAAACGAAAGAGATGTATATCATAGGATTATTTTTCGGAGTAATGATTGTTATGGCTCTGTATAATTTCTTTGTGTGGTTTTCGATTCGAGATAAGAGTTATATCTATTACGTTTTTTATATTTCTTTTTCTGCATTCTTTTACGCAAACTATATTGGAATCACCTACCAATTTTTGTGGCTTTGGTCTCCAAAGGTATATAATAATTTGCTACCTATCTCTTTGGCATCAACAGTTTTTTTTATGATTCAATTTACTGTAAGTTATTTGCATACAAAAGAAACTCAGCCTATTCTTTATCGAATATTATCGTTCCTGGCCATTCTATTATTAGTTGATTTGGCACTACCTTTCTTATTAAGTCATAGACTTGCTATGGCAACTACAATCTTACTGGGAGTGCCAGCTTCTCCTTTAATGCTGGTTTCGGGAATTATTACTTTGAGAAAAGGGTATAAACCTGCGTTATATTATCTTATTGCGTGGACAATGTTTCTCTTGGGGATAATATCGATTTCTCTTGTAACATTTGGGATACTACCAAAAAATTTCATTACTCAAAATTCTATGCAGATCGGTTCTGCATTGGAAGTAATTTTACTTTCTCTCGGTCTAGCAAATAGAATCAATGAACTAAAAAAGGAAAAAGAAGATGCACAACTAGAGGCTATGGCTAATCAACAGTTGGCGATAAAGAATTTAGAAAAAGCAAATAGAATCGAAAAGGATTACGCAGAAAATCTAGAAAGAAAAGTTACAGAAAGAACATTTCAATTAAATGAAAAGATGATGGAAGTTCAATTTTTAAAGAATCAGCAAGATGGAGATTATTTTTTAACTACTTTATTGATTGAACCTTTAATCGCAAACAAATCAAGAAGTAAGTCTTTCCGAATTTCTTTTTTTATTGAGCAGAAAAAAAAATTTACATTCCGAGATAAAAAATATCAGCTAGGCGGTGATATTTGTATTTCCGGTGATTTAAAATTTGAGTCGGAGAAGTATATTTTATTTTTCAATGGAGATGCAATGGGAAAATCCATGCAGGGTGCAGGAGGAGCACTCGTCATTGGTTCAGTCCTAAACTCCATATTGGCACGCTCTGCTGCAAGAGGAAAAATCATTACCGGTATAAGTCCAGAACAATGGTTACAGGAAACATACGAAGAGATACATAGTGTGATGGAAGCATTTGAAGGTTGTATGCTTGTGTCTTGTATTCTAGGACTGATTCATGAGTCCACAGGAGAAATGCTTTATTTTAATGCAGAGCATCCATTTTCCATTTTACTCAGAGATGAGAAAGCGGCTTTCATAGAAAATAAAATTAACACAGTCAAAATTGGATTACCCGTATTTGAACAATTGAATTTATACAGATTCCAATTATACAAAAATGATATTGTATTTCTCGGTTCTGATGGCAAAGATGATATTCTCATCGACGGAGAAATGAATGAAGATGAAAACCTTATTCTTGAAGTAATCGAAAACTCGGGATCCGATATGCAAAGAATTTATGATTTACTTTCTGAGAAAGGAGAAATCAGAGATGACCTCTCTCTTGTAAAAATTGAATTTTTTAGTTAGTAACTCACTCTACATTAGTATTTTTTATCGAAAAAGCGGTTAATTGTAATTATGCAATAAAACTCCGTCTATTAAAATGACAGAATTCATTTAACAATCTCACTTTCAGGTATCCTTATTTCTGCAAAGTATTTTCCGTCTTCAATTCTATCGGAGAATTTTATATTTAATGCTTCTACCCTTTTTATGATTGTAATATGACCATTTCCAACATGGACTTTTTCTTGATTCCAATTTGTATTTGAACGCATTTGGAATACAATCCTATTATCTTGTGAGGCTAAAGTCCAATGGGAAATTCCGTATCCATATTTCAGATCATTGTTTACAAGTTCAGAAATGATGTTTAACAAATTGGAATAACTTTCTTTTTGAATTCGACTTTTATTAGAATATTTTTCTGATTGAAAAACTATTTTTCTTTCTGCTAGATTGTATCTTCTAATCAGAAAAATTTGCAATCCTACTGCGAAATTTTCTTCAATTTTTTTCATATCCTCAAAGATTAACAAACGATTTCTGAGTCCTTTTAAAACTGAGTTGATTGTATTTTTAATTTTTTCCTTAGTGGAAGAAGGAATGATTGCATCTTCTTGTATTCGATTTAATTGAAAAGATAAATCCAAAAGTTTTCCTCCAAGATTATCATGAATGTCTGCAAAAATCTTTTCTCTTTCTTCTATGATCTCTAATTCTTGCTTTATCTTTTCCGTTTCTTTTTCCCATTTAAGTTTTTCCAATTCACTTTTATATTTTTCTTCTGTCTGACGTCTTCTTTGATAGGTGAAAAAAGCCATGAGTCCATAGAAAAACAAAAAAGCAAAGTCAGCAGTGAAATAAATGGAATCATATTTTGTAAAAAATGCATAATCGACAATTGCAGTAAGATAGCTAAAAAACATAAATATGGCTAGCATAAATTCAATTCTTGTATTCCAGGAATGTTTGATTGAATAAAGGAGAGCAAAGCGATTTTTTATTTTTAATTCTTTTTTATATTTTTCTAAAAAATCTTTAAGTCCAATATATCCAATTCTATACAAGATTAAATAGAAAAATACTAACAATCCTGAATTTGATACAATATTATATAAAAAGAAAAAGGTAAGTGCGTGAGGTATGAATAACTTTATAAAAGAAAGTAGCAATGTTAAAAGAAAATTAAATTTAGTGAGCCAATGAATCTTATCATCAATTAGGTAATTACTAAAAAAAATCATCGTCCCAGATAGAAGTATAAAGGATATCGAATATATATTTTGTTGAGTATTCGAATCGTCAATAAATCTAAATGCGATATAACTATCAGAGAATCTAAAAATCCCATAGAGTAATAAACTGAAAGAAAAATATAAATTAAACTTCTGTGCTGGATAAATTAAAAAAAGAACCAGGTAAAGAATCGCAAGAATGAAATAAGAAGTATGTATGAAGAATCTAAATAAATCCCATTGCCTGAAAGTAAGATTTTCAATTGTGTCAATTTCGGATGAATTTAAAAAAATCGCTAAATAGGTATCTCGGATATCACCTGTTAGCCTGAAAAACAAATGATTGTCGCCCTGTTTTAAAAGTTCAGAAGGAATAGAGATTAACGGAAGGCGAGTGGCTTTGTGAATTTTTACTTTTCCAACTTCATCTAAATGCATTTCCGATCTTAGAAGCTGACCATTCAAATAAATCTCCCAATTGATGCCGATTCTTTCTAATAAAATTCCATAGACTACATTCTGATTGGGTAATTCTTGTAGATGAAAGGTTGTGCCGATTGTAAATGTATCAGCCCTTCTCTCATTCAAATCAATGATTCGATTGGCTACTTCAAATTTTTCCGGAAATACTTTTTTTATACGAATGGACTTGAATGCTTCTTCATGGAAACTGACGATCCTACAATCAATACAATTCTCCGGTTTTAAATGAATCCATTCTTTTTCAAATCCTTCTCTGACAAAGAACTCTGATTTCGTTAAATCAATAGATTGACTGCCTAATTCAAAAACGAAAAAAAACAGAATAATTTTTTTAAACAAACTCATAAACTAGTGGCTAATTTGCATTATTCTACCAAATAACTTTTACTTTGTAATTTTTAATCCTCCAAAAGTTCTTTTGGTAGTGGATCAAAAAAAGACTTGTTTGTTTTAAATAGACCTTTTGCGTTAGTTGCATTCATGACACCAAGGTTGGCTAAGTGAATAGACTAAGTCAAGGAAAAATTATAACAGCATTGGGAGATGAATTTCTTTTCTTTTACATTAAGCGACTGAAAACAAATATCAATTACGCCGTGAAAAAAAATTTGTATGCAGCTTTACTTTACTTCAGTCCTGTCTGGATGAAATAACACTTTGAGCTAAATATGACTTAAGATAATACCAACTAGCAGTCCATCTTGCAGTTCTCCTATCAGTTTAATTATATTCTCAAAATTTTAAGACTAAAGATAGACTGAAACTTGAACTGCAACATGGACTGCAACGAGGGGATAGGCAGAGTAAACCATGAGTGCATCTAGGCTTATCATGACATTGAATACAACTTTGCCCTCCCGAAACTTGGCAGAAATATAAATTGACTGTTCTAACTGATGCAATTAAAATTGTAAAAAATAATTATTTCCTGTAGAAATAACGGTCTTGAAAAATTTTCTATAACTATAGAGGAATAATATGCAACATATGCGAATTAATTTAATTGCTATCAAGTCATAGCGATTTACGGTATAATAGTATTATCCGCTCGTAATAATACTATGAATGAATAAATTAAGGTAAATTAAAACAATTGAGAAAAGAACTTATAAAAAAAACTCCACTTCAACTATTTATTGTTATAACATTGATTTTAACTTTGAATTGTATAACCACAGGAATTCATAAAGCCTCAAAAACTGGGAATATAGAAACAGCAAAAAGACTAATCGGAGAAGGAGCCAGCATTAACGATTCGGATGGATGGAGTTTTTCACCACTGCATTATGCAGCCGAGAATGGTCATTTGAATATGGCAAAACTTTTGATTGAAAATGGCGCCTTTGTAAATGCTCTTGATGTTCGCGAATATACTCCATTACACTTAGCCGCCAGAGAAGGTCATTCAGAAATGGTTTATTATTTGCTAACCAAGGGAGCCAATAAAGAATTAAAATCATCTAGCACAGCCTACGAAAGAACACCATTGGACTTAGCAGTCATGGGTATGCACGAAACAACCAAGCAAGTTTTATATGATTGGATAATTTTTGAAGAAATTCCAAAAGGAGCAAGCAGCAATGGTCAATCTGCGCCCAAAGGTATTTATAAAGACATCGTAACTTTGCGAAATGGAGATATTCTCGAAAATGTAAAAGCAGTGGTTACCCGTAATTCTGTGGTAGTAACAAATGCAAAAGGAAAAGCGACCGAGTATAAAAAAGCAGATGTAAAAAAGATCTCTTTGAGAAGAATATAAGAACAATGTAAAACTATGCAACTTCCACTTTATTAATATGAAGCCATTTTTATTTTTATCCATACTACTCATTTCTACGGCAATTAGTTGCCAGACAAATCAAGATAGATTACCCCAAATGACTGAATATATTGGAAAAGCTCAGACATCCAAGCAAGGTGCCGGTTTAGTTGTAAAGAATGGAACTATTTATTTTCTAAAAGGAAAGTCAGAATGGGAAGGAATGTATGAAGGCAAACTATTATTAGTCAAAGGCATATTAACCGCACAAGAATCTTCTACTCCACTCAAGAACGAAAAGGGAGAATACAGCACTGGAGTAGAAGGAACTCAGTTTTTTTTAGAAAATTATCAGCTTCCTAAGGTTAGAGAAAGCTCTTCCTTCGTAGTCGTTTTCAAAAAAAATATTCCAGATCAAACTTCCGAACAAATTTTGGACAAATACAATTATCCTCACTGGGAAGGTATGGATAGCAGTAAAGGTAAGAAATATTTTTATAGCACAGGAAAAAAATACTTTATGATATTTCCTACCGAAAAGGAGAAATTGGAAACAATGCAAATGCTAAATAAAATCCAAGAAATTCATGAAATCTATACCCCGGACTGGCAAATCCAAAAAGATTAATTCTTCAATTCACCCTTGCTTCTTTCTCTGCGGCTAATGCGCGTGAGGCGCGAAGACTAAGACTCATCGTTGTTATCTGTGGATTTACCGAAAGCCCGGTTGGAAATACAGAAGCATCCATGACGAAGATATTCTTATGACCGAATAGCTCGAAGTTAGGCGCAATAGCTCCTTTCTCAGGCGAATCGGCAGCTTGGATAGATCCATGAGGATGTGCAGAACCGATGTTAATCGAATCTGCTGTGGCAGACTCTTTTAATATCCAATCAAAGTTAGAATTCTTTTCTACGATATAGGGTTTTTTCATACGAGTAAATGGGAATATCAGTTGTTTTGCGCCGGCGGCTACTTGGACTTCGGCAAGCATTTTTAATCCACGTAGTAGATTACGACCATCCGTAGGTGTTATTTCAAAATAGACTTTTCGTTTTCCTGATTTCCATTCTACCCGAGCATTTGTTTCCCCGTCTGCTCCGTCTCTTACCAATACAATCCCGGCTTGTAAATGTAAATAATCCTTCATTACGTCAAATTGCTGTTTGCCGTAAAAGGGAACAAGGGAAGTAGCTAACGCCGGACGGAAAGGAGCGGTTTCTAGCCAGAAGCCGTAACCTGTATTATCCTGATTGTGTCCATCTTTGATTACAATAGATTGAGGTGGACCGGAGAACATTTTTATTTCTTCCTCGAAGAGAGCAAATATAGTAGTAGTTGGATGCACTTTAAAATTTCTTCCTACCCAATTATTTCCGAGGTTTGATCTTTGTAGTAGTGCAGGACCTTCGACTGCACCAGCACTTACAATTACGACTGGCGCTTGGATTTCCATTTCTTTTATTAATTCATCTGGATACTTTTCATATGGGTCTGGTGTAAATTCTGCAAGGACAGTTTTCATTTTTCCATCTTCTATTTTGATTGCGCGCATATTCGTAATTATCTGCGCTCCGTATTCGAGAGCATCAGGAAGAAAGGTAAGAAACATAGACTGCTTTGCATTGATTGGACAACCCATACCACATCTTCCAAGTCCATGACAGCCTCGATTATTATTTGGCAATACTTCTGGATGAAGACCAAGCTTCTCGCCGCCCTTACGCAAAACATTATTATTCCGATTGATCAATGCTTCTGGAACTTGATGAACTCCAAGCCTTGCATGAATTTCTTCTATATAAGGATTCATCTTTTCTTTGGAATAATCTTTTAGACCAAATCGCTTGTCCCATTCATCCGTTACATAGATCGGGGGGTAAAGCGATGTTTGCCAATTAATAGTAGTAGAGCCGCCTAACGTTCTTCCTTGCACAATATTCAACGTTTGCTCTTCTGCAAGTATGAATCCTGCATCTCTATAGAGTCGGGTATTGGATAAAAACTCATCCCCATTGAATTGTGCCGGTGTAAAATAAGATCCTTCTTCTATCAATACCACTTTCCAACCATTTTTCGAAAGCTCTGCCGCCGCAACGGAACCACCTGCTCCTGAGCCTATGATCACAACATCAGCGGATAATTTCCACTTGCCGTTTCGGATTTTATTTTCCTCCATAATTTCTTTGTGTTTTTTTGGAGTGATGATCTTACTGTTTATTTCGGGGATTCCCATAATTAGCCTTCGTATCCGATGGATTTTTGATATTCTTTGCTGCTCGATAGCAAATACATACTGAATTGTCTTAGAACTGCGAAGAGTCCTCGTTTTGTTCGAGAAGAAGAATTCTTCCAGGAGAGAAGCCTCTTTTCTCTATCCTCTCGATTCAGTTTTACAAGAGGAGTAATAGAAAAATCTAGAACCAGAGCGGCCAATATAGAAGAAGGCGCTCCTGCTAATTCGTGGACTAATTCTTTTGTCGGGAGCGGAGAAGGATGTCCATATACATAATCATCTAAAGCTTTGCCCAAGTCAAAATTTGCAATTGGATTTCCCTCTAAAAATATTTCTCCTAGAGATCGCATATTAAAATATTCTTCCGATGAAATTCCTCTTAAGGCTGGAGCCGTTAGCGAATTACCGCAATTTACCCCTTCAATCGAGAGCGCAGTAATCGCAAATGCCTTTAGTGAAATTTTCAGGAAACCATTTCTAGAAAACTCCGATTCAAATAATTTCATTAAAAATTTTCCTCTTCCTTACTCTTTGTTTTTGACTTCGGTCTTGGCTTCACCTCTTTCGTGCTTTTTGGCTCACTTGCATCTTTTTGTTCCTCGTTTAGAATTTTATTCACAGCGTCTAATTTTATTTCGCCCCCAAAAGAAATAACAAAAGCTCCTGTTTCTTTAAGGATATAGCTGATTGGAAATTCGATTAGATATTGAGTGCCCATAGGAATTATTTCTAAATCAATTCCAGAATCTTGATTTTTTTTCTTAAAGACTGCCTTCTTTGGCTTTAATTCACCGCCGACTAACATTCTGTAAACCGGACCGCTCATGATAGCTTCTGCCATTTGATTTTCCTGAGTGCCAGCCGGTGCTGTTGTCTTATTTTGTCTAAATACAAATACATATTGATTGTATTCATCTTTAAAAGGAACCATCGGAAAAGAATCCGTTTCTATTCTTTTATTGAGAGAGCTTTCGGAGCCAGCGTATTTAAAATGTAAAACGATAGAGGCATCTGTTTCTTTCTTAATTCCTGAAAAAACTCCGTCCATTTTTTTTAATTCAGGCTTATTGATAACATCATCAATATCGAGATTTGCTACTGGTGAATTGACTCCACCCATTGCGAATAACGCTTTTGAAAAAGAAATTCTATATTCGGATTTGAATTTTTTATCAGCAGTCAATTCGATATAATGAAAAATATCAAAACAAGAAACACAAAAGAGACAGACCATAACTATAAATATTTTTTTCATTGATTACTCCATTTCAACTAGCCTAAAAAATGGGAATAAGAGATGCAACTGAAATTTAAGTAACTTGGACTAGAAAAGAAATGGGAATATAAAGAAGCAAAAGAGCCAGTAACCGCAGAAGGCACAAAAGCCCGCAAAGAAAAGATTCAATATTTCTCTGCGAACTTTGCATCCTTTAGGTTATATTTTTTTACAACATCATTGGAAACCTGAAACTAAATTTGTTTTGGCGAATGACTCCTCCTGTAGAATAGAATCATGGAAATTAGAACTAAAATCAATACTAATAATCCCTGATACTGCGCAAGGGAAACTCCTCCGATAAATGCTAGGAGTTGACTACTAGGAGTATCAAGTGCAGCCCGATTGGTAGTGACAAAAGAATAATACACATTCGCACTTGTCGCAGCCGATGCATCATCATACCAGTCCATGTCTGTTTGTCCCGCACTGCTTACCCATGTTGCAAACCTAGGATAACCAGAACTAGCCGCTACACGTAAATCTTTTGACTCAGCAGGCCATTTCCATAACCCTGGAACTAAGACAGCAAATGGGAATCCATTTTTGTCAATGTAAATATCCTCACCAGCATTTCTTACTACACTATCAACTGTTGCTGTTGTGGTATATTTGTATTTGCCTGGAAGGTGGATTTCATACACTTGAAAGCTACTTGCTGTAGTGACTGACTTTGGACCTTCAGACGGATAACCTGGAGTAGTTGCAATCGGCTTGGTTTCCACTCGAACGAAAGTATCATACGGAGCAGTTCCAATTACTGATCTATCAACTGGCGTATTAAATTTAACTTTGATCTTTGCCATATACCCAGCCGCATACGTTGTGTCTGTGTTCTTTGTATACCAAGTGGAACCAACAGTCGTTAATGTATTTCCTAAAATTCTGAGACCATCTTGTAAATCTGTTGCGCTTGGGGTATACTGGCTAACACCGGTTACCTCCGTAGTGCTTTTAGTTGCAACTGCTGTCGCCTGCAATACACTGTTTCCGTCTCTAACTTCACTCTCATACGTTACATTCACAGTAGAAGGCAATCTCAAATTCAGAGAATACTGGTTACCCGCACCATGTGCCATGTTCTGAAAAGATCCTCTAATCTCAACAATCTGTCCTGCTGCATTCTGATCTTCTTCGATGTAATAAATGGTGACTAAGTCGTTTAAGTCAGCATCACCAGCACTTGGAAATGTTCCTTCAAAACCAATTGTATTAACTCCGCTTGATGGAAATCTTAGCTTTGTAGCTTTGGTTGCATCGTTCGGATAATCATCATATTGATCCAATACTCCATCGCCATCTGTATCAGTGAGGCTAACAGAGTTTGTCCCAGATGTTGAAGTCGATGTTGCTACTTGAAGATCAGCCGTTTTAATTGGAATCTTAATCGTAGTGATTTTGATTAGAACTTTGTTGTCTTGCTTAATGGCAACGATTGTAGCCGCAGTGGTTACTCCGTTGTATGTTACATATACGTAAATTTTAGTCTCTGTAGTGTTTAGAGTTAAGGAACCAACGACTTTTCCGAGAGCATTGGAAAGCTGTTGATAAACTGAATTTTTATCTTCACTGTCTCTAATTTCAACTAACGCACCTGTGATAGGCTTATCATCTCCATCTACTACAGTAGCATCAATAGAAATAGGTCGTGTTGTTTGGTAACTAAAAGTTTCTGTTCCATAGTCAGCACCAATAACAGCCTGAGTACTACTAACGGATGTAGTGGTTGCGCTTGTAGTCGAGCCAGTGCCAGTCCCTGTAGAAGTCGCAGTCGTTGGCTGAGTCACACTGGTGTTCGATGTGGTAGTCGGGGCAGATTGATTTGCTATAGTTTGTATCGGTATATAGTTTTTCTTCTTATTGTCGCATTGAATCATAAATAGACTAACTAGAACCAAGGTAGGTATAAATATTTTTCGTATCATTTTTTCGTCTCCTTGTATTTTATACGAAGCGGACAAAAGAATAATTACTAAATAAAAAAAAGCAACCGTTTTCTTGCAGAAAAAAAAATTGAACAGAAAAAAATGGGAAAACAATGGCGAAGCGACAAAATAAGAAACGGTGTGATTGGACTGGAAATGATGATTTAATGAATGAATACCATGATAAGGAATGGGGTGTGCCTGTTCATGATGATAAAAAGCATTTTGAATTTTTGATCCTCGATGCATTTCAAGCTGGATTAAGTTGGAAAACGATTCTTTATCGACGAGAAGGGTTCAGGAAAGCATTTGCTGATTTTGATGTCGAAAAGGTCGCACGATTCACCCAAAAGAAATTGGAAAAACTAATGCAGGATACCGGTATTATCCGCAATCGTCTAAAAATATGGGGAAGTGTTCAGAATGCAAAATCATTTATCCAAATCCAAAAAGAATTCGATTCCTTTGACAAATATATTTGGCAATTTACCGGAAACAAAACAATTCAGAATAAATTTAAAACCATGAAAGAAATGCCTGCGACTTCGAAAGAAAGTGACGCAATGAGCAAAGACATGAAGAAACGAGGATTCACCTTCGTTGGGTCTACTATCTGTTATGCGTATATGCAAGCAGCAGGTATGGTAAACGATCATTTAACAACTTGCTTTCGCCACAAAGACGTTAAATAACAAAGAGTTGGGATGCATTATTTCTTTTTCAGCAAATAATCTCTTAACCCTTTGTAGGCAAGGTGTAGTCCACCATCGGTCGGATACACTCCATCAAAATACCAAGTCCCCGAGTGATCGGGAATACATTCCTTTAAATCCAAAAGAGACTGGAATATTAAACTCAGCTTAGGTCTAAATACCTCCGGCATAATGATATTAGCCATATCTTGAATAAAATTGTTTTCGGGAATTTGGGCATAGAATTTAATCAATATCTCTTGCTTTTCTTTTTTAGTTAAATTCTCTTTTAATGTATCAATGATACTTCTAAGTAAATCCTCATTTTCATTTCTGGAATAATACTGAATAGCCGCTTGAAAGGAAAGAAATTCTTCGAAACTGGACATATTGATTCCATAACAATCTGGATATTTAATAATAGGTGCTGTCGAAGTAAAAATCACTTCTTTCGGATTGACTAGATTTAAAATATAAAGCAAGCTCTCTCGCAATGTAGTTCCCCGCACAATGCTATCATCAATAACAACCAATAAATCATTGTTCGAAATAATATCTAGGGTTGGCTCGTATACAAGACCAACCATTTCATTGCGATTGCTTTTTTGCGTAATAAACGTGCGAGCCTTTGTATCCTTCCAGATTATCTTCTCCATTCTAGGAATTTGCCCTGTTTGTTTTAAAATTTCTTCGAGCAGACCATAGAATGCCACTTCCGAAGTATTTGGAACGTAAGAAAACACTGTCTCCGAAACCTTATATTCAATCTTCTCTAAAATGGGACGAGCTAGAGCCGCACCTAACCTTTTTCTATCTTTATATATTTCGGGATCGCTACTTCTGGAAAAATAAATTCTCTCGAAAGAACAACTCTTCTTTGGTTTGGGTTCCGAATAAGAATGAATAGCCGCATCACCGGATTGTTTAATCAGGAGCGCATGACCACCTGGAATTTCTTTTATGGACGAATAACTTGTATTAAACGCAAGAACTAGCGGAGAACGCTCAGAAGCCACAGCAACTAAATCGTCATTTTCGAAAAAATACGCAGGTCGAATACTATTTTGATCACGCACTACGAAGGCAGAGCCAAATCCTGTTAATCCCGCTAAGGCAAATCCTCCATCAAAATGCTTAACACTTTTCTTAATCACTTGTAGAATATCTAAATTGGATTCAATAAAATTGGATAATTCAAGTCCTGAAAAATGATTTTTATTTTCTTCGAACACTCTTTGCACTTCTGCATTTAGAAAATGACTTATTTTTTCTAAGACAATCACAGTATCAGCGCTTTCTCTTGGATGTTGACCAAGATTCATTAGCCGCAGAAGTAACTCATCTATATTTGTTAGATTAAAATTTCCTGCTAGAATTAAACTTCTACTCCGCCAACTATCAAGCCTTACAAAGGGATGAACATTCTCGATTCCATAGGAAGCGTATGTCCCATAACGCAAATGTCCTAATAGTAAATCTCCACTGATTTGCTCTAGGTTCAGTTTTTCGGAATTTGCGACTTTTTCATCTAGCTGCCTAAACAAATCAGAAATCGGATCCGGCGCAATACTCTTTGTTATATCTAAATATTGATAGCATGGTTTTATTTTAGAATCAATAATTGCAATCCCTGCACCATCTTGTCCTCGGTTTCTTTGTTTCTCCAAAAGAACCTTCATCTTTTGAAGTCCATAAAATTCGGTGCCAAAGGTATTTTGATAGTATTCCTTTGGCTTCTTTAACTTAATAAGTGCAATTCCACATTCATGCTTTATTTCTTCAGACATATCAATTATAAATTTCCTTTGACTAAATCATCGGCACTTCGATGAGTAAAATTTCTGCATTCTCATTGGCAGTTATCGAAAAAGAATCTGTTTCCGCAATGCCAACTCCATCGCGCTTTTCAAACGTTTCCCCATCGACTAAAACGGAGCCATCAATTAAGAAGAGATAAGCACCATTACCCGCTTGTTTAATTTTATAGTCAATCGATTTCCCTTTTTCTAAATTTGCGAGTGAAAAGTAGGAATCTTGATTGATCCAAAGAGCATTAGAATCTTTTTCTGGAGATACAACAGTTTGAAAAGTATTCATTCTATCGCTTACTAAAAATTCTTTTTGATCGTAGCGAGGTTTAATTCCTCTTTCTTTAGGAAGAACCCAGATTTGTAAAAAATTTACGATATTGGTTTCAGAATTGTTAAACTCGGAATGGCGTAGCCCTGTTCCCGCTGACATGATTTGCACTTCTCCAGGATAAATGACTTTAGCCGTTCCCATGCTGTCTTTATGAGCGAGTTCACCAATGATTGGAATAGAAACAATTTCCATATTCTCATGTCCATGCGCGCCAAATCCCATTGCTGGTTGAACAATGTCATCGTTTAATACGCGTAATGCGCCGAATTGCATTCGATTCGGATTATAATACGAAGAGAAACTAAATGTATGATGACTGTGCAACCAACCAAAATCTGCGAATCCTCTAGTGTTTGCTTTGTGGATTGTTTTTTTCATTGTATTACTCCTTTATGCGCAATAGTTCGACATCGAATCATTATGTCAAGCGGTATTCATAGGTAGGTTTGAAATTTTTTAATTCTATCTAAGCTTCAAAATCGGGATATTGCGGTGGGGCTTCACCGACAGTTTCAATAACAGTGGCGGATAATTTTACTTTGCCACTTGGAGTCTCTTGTTTTATCAACTCAACGATAAATTTCCATTCGTCACCAAAATCAAATACAAACAATAGCTTCTTTTCTAAAACATCAAAGGCTTCTTCTACAGTAACTTGCGTAACGAAGCCAGTGGAATTCATAGAGTCTTCATCCTCTTCCATTATATACGATTCATTCGAACGCGCCCAATTTTTTAGGTTATCATAGAATCCATACATATGATCTAGCTCAAAATCAAAGCTATCTAAGATTGCTTCTGCAAATTTGTTTAACGTATAAGAATTTGGAACGGAAAGAATTCGGTAAGTCTCCTCTTCATATTTTGCCATGAGTCCTTCAGAAAGAATAACTTTAAAAATAAAAAGGGAATTAGATTTGGATTTCTTTTTTGGAGTGGTTTTCTTTTTGCTCGCACCTTGTTTCTGTGCTAAAATTTCATTGAAATCAATTAACTCACCCATATAGCTTTCTCCTTTTCATAGGCAATTAAACTTACAAGACTAGAATTTTTTTATAGTTCATAAAGTAAAGGATTAGTTCCTGCATAACTTTCGTTACACAAAGGAATAAAATTATAAATTTTTCTACTTTACGATATTGGCATTCATTTAATAGAAATACTTCTATGAAATATTTAGTTAGATCGTTATTATTCTTAGTTAGCATTTCCATTTCAGCAGACACGTTTCAAAACGTAAACGGATTCTTCGGAGAAAGAGCTGCCGGTATGGGCGGAGCCTATTCAGCCATTTCAGATGACGTCTCTGGAACATATTATAATCCCGGTGGAGTTGCATTTGCGCAAAATTCGTATTATTCGATCAACGCAAGTAGCTATAATCAAATCAAAGTAAACCACAAAAATCTATTCGGACCGGGTCAAAATTATAGACGAAATTCAAGAAACTATCTTCCTAATTTTATTGGTTTCATAAAGAAAGATGGAAAGTGGACTTACGGCTTCTCGGTATTAAACCCTATCAATCAATCGTTCGATCAATCGGATCGTATCACACTTCCTATTTATCGAAGAAACCTATCTCAGTTAGATATTAGTTATACAGAAGAAAACTTTCGTTTGCTTGCAGGACCTAGTGTATCGTATTTACTCACTGATAAACTTGGAATCGGACTGACAACCTATTATATGTATGACAGCAATCGAGTCATTATAAACGCTAATGAAAACCAATTCAATGATAATGTCACTACTGTCGGCGAGCAAAATAGAAGAAGAACAAGTGGAATCATTCCTGTTCTGGGTATTCAGTATATGCTCACAGAAAAAATTTCCTTCGGACTATCTATGCGAAGAATTTATGTTACCGGGGGAAATGTTTCGTATAGAACAAATGTCACCACTGCCGGAAGAACGGGAGGTCCTTCCTCTGTTGCAATTCAATCCACAGAAGAAGGAGGAGGTAAGGTAGATACTTTCAACCTAACAATCCTTAGCCCCTCAACCTATCAAATTCCACAAACATCTGAGATTCGATTTGGAACGGCTTTCTTTATTAATCGCAAATTTACAGTTTCTGCCGATGCAATCTACACTTCCGGGTATATGATAAAATTAGCGGGTAATACCTATAATGCAAAGAGCGGAGTAATCGGATTAACCGATCCCTATGCAAATGACCTAAGAAGAAATCAAACACTTAATTACAGCGTAGGTCTGGAATACTTTATAATGGATAATCTTGTATTAAGGCTCGGACATTTTACGAATAAATCAAACAATGTGGAAACGCATTGGGGAGAAGCTGCTTGGTTTTCCGCCTATCGTCAAATCAACAGAGCAAGCACGGATATAACACTTCGGGATAATCTTACTTATACTATCCCTGAAAAAAGAGAGCAATACATCAACCTAACGGGATACTCGATTGGAATTGGTATTGAAAATGCTAGAAACTCTTTTAGTCTTACACTGATGATTCAAAATGGCAAAGGTCTTGGCACTATAGACAGAAACCAATTACCTTCTACTTCCATTTATAGAGAGAGCACTGCTTATGTTTCAGGCAGCACTAGGTATTAATTAGGAATTCGGAATTGGTAATGAGAAATTTGGGAAGAGTGTGTGGTTAATAATGATTAAACTCTATGAGAGGGTTTTTACCGGCATATTCTGGGTAGCCTGTGTGTATAATTTTCTTTATAAATTCAGCAAAGGATGATAGGGATTTGCCGCCTAA
>Ga0209277_10000093_pt1 | contig 44359 bp, 38 predicted proteins | sample JI81AbrownDNA_FD_187503 | JGI IMG/M metagenome (GOLD analysis project Ga0209277, IMG submission 187503) | Wastewater effluent complex algal communities from Wisconsin, to seasonally profile nutrient transformation and Carbon sequestration -... | ecosystem: Engineered > WWTP > Effluent > Algae... | reverse complement strand
GCCGGGCCAGCGCCGCCGCCTGCATGCCGCGTTCGCCGCGGCCCTGATCGCCGAGCCGAGCCTCGGAACGGCGTCCGACCTGGCCCGGCACGCGGCCGCCGGAGGCGACCTGGAGACCGCCGTGGGGGCAGGGATCGCGGCTGGTGAGGCTGCGCTCGCCGTCGGTGGCCCGCGGGAGGCGTCCGCTCTCTTCGAGCAGGTGCTGGACTGGATGTCGGACGAGGATCCGCGTCGCGACGCCGCCACCGAGCAGGCCGCGCTGGCGGCCGCGGCGGCCGGAGACGTGACCCGGGGCGTCCAACTGATCCGCGACCGGATCACCCACAGCGGGGCCGAGTCGCCGGAGCGGGCCCGGTTGCTCAGCTCGTACGTCAGCCTGGGGCGGCTGCTCGACCAGGATCCGCAGCACTTGTTGCAGCGGGCACGGGAGGCAGTGCTGCTGACCCACGCCCGCACCGACCGGCTACGGCTGCAGGCGTTGACCGCTGAGGTGCAGGCGCTGGCCGACCTGGGCCTGCACCGCGAGGCCGTCGACGCCAGCGAGGTGGCGTTGGCTCTGGGCGACCGACTCGACGCGCTCGACCTGACCACCGAGCTGCGCACGATCCTGGTGGCCTGCGACGTCGAGGACGAGCGGGATCTACCGGGCCGCGACCAGGGGTTGCTCGACCTGGTCACGAATCGGCCGCTGGACCACCCCACCCACGTGCGGGCCCACTACCGGCTGGGGTTGTTGCAACACTCCCGTGGCGACCTGGCACGGGCCTTGGATCACTTCGACGACGCGACGGCGATCGCTGAGCGGATCAACCGGCCCTGGGGGGTGTTCGAGAGCAGCGCCCGGCTCCACGCGGCGGTCACGGCCTATCAGCTCGGCCGCTTCGACGATGCCGTGGCGCGTTCGGATCCGCCCGGGCCGCCCTTCCCGCAGCCCCTGTATGCCGAGCTGCTCGCCGTCCGGCTGGAGGTGTTGACCGCCCGCGACTGGCAGGTGGACCCCGCGCTGTTCGACAGCCTGCTGCCCTACTGGGAGGCCAGCCCGATGCTGGCGATGACGTCGATGCGGGCCGAGGTGGAGCTGGTGGCGCGGCGCGGTGACCATGCCGCCGTGGCCCCGCTGGCGGCTCGCGCCCTCGACGTGATGCAGCGCCAATGGGGCGTCAAGGAGCAGGTTCAACTGCGTACGGCGAGCGTGCTGGCGGCACTGGCCGCCGACCTCGACCCGGCCGAGACCCAGCTGCAGGCGGCGCTGGCGAAGGTGCTCGGCCCGGTGCTCGAGCACGCCCGGACGATTCCGGCGCGTGCCCTGGGTGCCGAGAGCCGCTCGTGGGCTCTGCGGATGGAGGCCGAGGAACTGTTCCGCAGGTGGCGAGCTGGTCTCGACGTCGACCCGGATGCTCTGCTGGCCGCCTGGCGTGCCACGGTCGAGTCCTTCGCTGGCTGGGGCAACGTTTACGAGCAGCAGCGCAGCAGGGTGCGGTTGTCGACCGTGCTGGCCGCCGGCGGTGACCAGGCGGCAGCCCGGGCCGAGGCTGCACTGGTCACGGCAGCTGCGGCAGGGCTGCCGTCAGAGCCGTTGCGTCGGCTGCTCGAGACGGTGCCTGGACTGGCCACCGCGACCAGGCGCAACGTGGCCGGCGAGCTGACCGCGCGTGAGCGCGAGATTCTGGGGCTGCTCGCCCTCGGACGCAGCAACGGCCAGATCGGCAACCAGCTGTTCATCTCGACCAAGACCGCCAGCGTGCACGTGTCGAACATCCTGGCCAAGCTGGGCGCATCATCGCGGGGTGAGGCGGTCGCCGTCGCGAGGGGTCACGGGCTGCTCACCACGAGCTGACGGGGTGCATTGGTCGCGCCCCTCGCTGGTCGAGCGGCTCGTTGGTCGAGCGCGTCTCGGTTGGTCGAGCTTGTCGAGACCACTCCTCCCGCAGACGTGATTTCGACAAGCTCAATCAACCGGGGATTTCGACAGGCTCAATCAACCGAGGACGGACTCACCGGTTGAATTGATCCCGGACGACACCGCGGGCCAGTTGCCACACCTCCGGGGTCGCCCCGGCCAGCAGATACCGTCCGGTCACCCCCGCCTGGTACGGCGCTCCCTCGATGGTGGCCAGCACGCCGCCCTGCTCGGTGACCATCAGTCCGCCCGGCAGGTGGTCCCACGGATGCATCGACCAGTAGCCGAGAAACGCGCGACGTCCCTCGACCACGTGCGGGTAGTCTACTCCGCAGCAGCCGGCGAGCCGCACCAGCTGCACCCGCTCGTCGGCCGGCGGCAGCGGACGCCCGTACCGGCCGTGCACGGCGCCGACCATGGGTGCGGGCTGGCTCGCCACCGGCAGGCGGACGTCGTTGCGGTACACCCCGCCGCCCAGCTCGGCGTAGTACATCTGCCCGTGCACCGGCTGCCAGATCCAACTGCGGGTGGTCACGCCCTTGCGCACCTCGGCCACCATGACAGCGAAATCGGCGCTGCCGGAGGCGAAGTTGCGGGTGCCGTCCACCGGGTCGATCACCCAGGCCAACTCGGCGTGCGGCAAGGCCTTCAACGGGCTGGCGTCGGCGTACACGCCCTCTTCGCCGACCACCAGACAACCGGGGTTCTCCCGCCGGAAGATCGCGGTCAATGCCTGCTCGGCCAGCCGGTCGGCCACGGTCACGACGTCGCCGGGGCGCTTCTCGATGATCTCGTCGGCGGCCAGCGAGCGGAACCTGGGCATGATCTCGGCGGCAGAGACCTGCAGGATCGCCTCGGTGACGGCAGCGGTCTGCATCACGGCTCCAGGGTGTCGGCGTGATCGGCGGTGACGAAGTCGATCAGCTTCTCGACCTCGGTCATCAGCGCCGGGTCGAGGTCGCGCCACGACTTCACCTGCGCCCGGATGCGCCGCCACGCCTCGGCGGTGTCGGCCTGGGTGCGCGCCGGCCAGCCGAGGGCGCGGCAGATGCCGGTCTTGTAGTCCTGCCCCTTGGGGATCTCGGGCCACGCCTCGAGCCCGACGACGGACGGCTTGACGGCCGTCCAGATGTCGACGAACCGGTGTCCCGTGACGAACACCCACGGGCTGGACACCTGCTGCACGATCCGCGACTCCTTCGAGCCCGGCACCAGGTGATCGACCAGCACGCCGAGCCGCCGGCCCCGCTGCGGCGCGAACTCGGCCACGATGGCGGGCAGGTCGTCGATGCCGCCGAGGTACTCGACGACCACACCGACGTGCCGCAGGTCGTCACCCCAGACCTTCTCGACCAGCTCGGCATCGTGTCGGCCCTCGACGTAGATCCGGGACGGCAGCGCCACCTTCGCGTTCGTTCGCGAGACCCGAGAGCCGGACGCGGTGTGCGTCGGGCCGCCGTCCGCGGTGCGCTTCGCCGGCGTGATCGCCACCGGCTTGCCGTCCAGCCAGAAGCCTGGCCCGAGCGGAAAACTGCGCTGCTTGCCGCGTCTGTCCTCCAGCACCAGCAGGCCGTTCTCGACCCGGATCAACGCCCCGACGAACCCTGAACTGGGGTCTTCCAGCACCATTCCGATCTGGGCCGCAACCTCCGTCGTGACGGGCTTGCCGGCCTTCTGCCAGCCGGGGGCCAAAACATCTCGCGGGTATCGGCTCACTCGAACAGGTTAGTGGTGCGTCTCCCAGTTGGGAGACGCACCACGGGTCCCGCGCCCACCGCCGGGCGACCGGGCCACGCCGACGCCCCGTCCGAACTGTCGCGGACGGTTCCCGTCCCCTGGGGTAGGCTGCCGGACGTGGCACGCCGACTTCTGCTTCGCCGGCCGCGCTGACCCGAAGGTCATCGCGGCGCCCCTCCCTGCGTGAGGGGCTTTTTCATGTCCGAAGCAGAATGATGAGAAGGATGAGATGACCGAGACGCCGTACCGCTACACAGCCGAACTGGCCGGCCGGATCGAGACCTCCTGGCAGGACCGCTGGCAGGCCGAGGGCACCTTTCACGCCCCCAATCCGAGCGGCGTGTGGGCCGAGCCCGATCTGGTCGGCGCACGCGAGAAGCTGTTCGTGCTCGACATGTTCCCCTACCCCAGCGGCGCGGGACTGCACGTGGGGCACCCACTGGGCTACATCGGCACCGACACCTACGCCCGGTTCCAGCGGATGCTGGGCCGCAACGTGCTGCACGCCCTGGGCTACGACGCGTTCGGCCTACCCGCCGAGCAGTACGCGGTGCAGACCGGCCAGCATCCCCGGGTGACCACCGAGGCGAACATCGCCAACATGCGCCGGCAGCTGCGCCGGCTGGGCCTGGCCCACGACGACCGCCGCAGCGTTGCCACCACCGACGTCGGTTTCTATCGCTGGACCCAATGGATCTTCCTGCAGGTCTTCAACTCCTGGTACGACCACGACGCCGATAAGGCACGCCCGATCCGCGAGCTGATCGACGAGTTCGCGGCCGGCACGCGTCCGGTGCCGACGGATCGTCCATGGGCCGAGCTGAACGCGGCGGAGCGTGCCTCGATCATCGACTCGTTCCGGTTGGCTTACATCTCGCAGGCACCGGTGAACTGGTGCCCGGGGCTGGGCACGGTGCTGGCCAACGAAGAGGTCACCGCAGAGGGCCGCTCCGACATCGGCAACTTTCCGGTCTTCAAGCGCAACATGAAGCAGTGGATGATGCGCATCACGTCCTACTCCGACCGGCTGCTGGCCGACCTGGACCGGCTGGACTGGCCCGACAAGGTCAAGGCGATGCAGCGCAACTGGATCGGTCGCTCCACCGGTGCTTCGGTCACCTTCGCCGTCGAGGGCCACGAGGCAGCCGTCGAGGTGTTCACGACCCGGCCCGACACGCTGTTCGGCGCAACGTTCATGGTGCTGGCGCCCGAGCATCCGATGGTGGACGCGATCACGCCCGCCGAGAGCTCCTGGCCCGCGGGCACGGTGCACGCCTGGACGGCCGGCGCGGCGTCCCCGTCCGCGGCGGTCAGCGCGTACCGCGAGGCAGCGGCGCGCAAAACCGACCTGGAGCGGCAGGAGAACAAGGACAAGTCGGGTGTATTCACCGGCGCGTTCGCGATAAACCCGGTGAACGGAGCGCGGCTGCCGATCTTCATCGCCGACTACGTGCTGATGGGCTACGGCACCGGCGCGATCATGGCCGTGCCCGCCGAGGACGAGCGCGACTGGGACTTCGCCAAGGCCTACGAGCTGCCGATCGTCCGCACCGTGCAGCCGTCCGAGGGCCACGACGAGAACACCGCGTTCACCGGTGACGGCCCGACGATCAACTCGGCCAACGACGAGATCTCGCTGAACGGGCTGGGCATGGTGGCCGCCAAGAAGGCCATCATCGGCTGGCTGACCGAGCGGGGACTGGGCACCGAAACCGTCACCTACAAGCTGCGGGACTGGCTGTTCAGCCGACAGCGGTACTGGGGCGAGCCGTTCCCGATCGTCTACGACGAGGGCGGCTACCCGATCGCGGTGCCCGATTCGATGCTGCCGGTCGAGCTGCCCGAGGTGGACGACTACAGCCCGCAGGCGCTGGACCCGGACGATTCGACGTCCGAGCCCGTGCCGCCGCTGGCCCGCGCCACCGACTGGGCCACCGTGACGTTGGATCTGGGCGAGGGACCGAAGACCTACCGGCGCGAGTTGAACGTCATGCCGCAGTGGGCCGGTTCGTGCTGGTACGAGATCCGCTACCTGGATCCGGCCAACGACGAGCGCTTCGTCGATCGCGACGTCGAGCGGTACTGGATGGGGCCCCGCGACGCGTCGGATCTGGGCGGTGCGGACGTGGCCGACACCGGTGGCGTCGACCTGTACGTGGGCGGCGTGGAGCATGCCGTGCTGCACCTGCTGTATTCCCGGTTCTGGCACAAAGTGCTGTTCGACCTGGGGCAGGTCAGCTCGGCCGAGCCGTACCGCAGGCTGTACAACCAGGGCTACATCCAGGCCTACGCCTACCGTGACGCACGCGGCCAGACCGTGCCCGCCGACGAGGTCGACGAGGTGCCCGGGCCCGACGGCGAACTGCACTACGCCTGGAAGGGCGAGGAGGTGTTTCGGGAGTACGGAAAAATGGGCAAGTCGTTGAAGAACATCGTCACTCCCGACGACATGTACGACTCCTACGGCGCCGACACGTTCCGCATCTACGAGATGAGCATGGGACCCCTGGACCAGTCGAAGCCGTGGGAGACCCGAGCCGTCGTCGGCTCGCAGCGGTTTCTGCAGCGGCTGTGGCGCACCGTGATCGACGAGGTCACCGGCCAGGTTCGAGTCGTCGACGAAGCGATGGACGCCGCCACCACCCGCGCGTTGCACAAGACCATCGACGCCGTGCGCCGCGACTACGACGGACTGTCGTTCAACACGGCGATCGCCCGGCTGATCGAGTACAACAACGCCCTGACGAAACTGGCGGCGGTGCCTCGTGCGGCGGTCGAGCCGTTGCTGCTGATGGTCGCGCCGTTGACCCCGCACATCGCCGAAGAGTTGTGGTCGAAGCTGGGGCATGAAGCGTCGCTGGCGCACGAGCCTTTCCCGGTGGCCGACCAGTCGCTGATCGTGGACGACACCGTGACCTGCGTGGTGCAGGTGAAGGGCAAGGTGCGGGCTCGCCTGGAGGTGCCGGCCGACATCACTGAGCAAGCTCTGCGCGAGCAAGCACTGGCGCTGCCGCGGATCATCGACGAGATCCCCAACGGAGTGCGCACGGTCATCGTTCGCGCCCCGAAGCTGGTGAACGTGGTGCCCGCCTGAGGGGTCAGCAGGTTGAGCCCGTCGAAACCGCGACGGCTGGTTGAGCCTGTCGAAACCGCGACGGCTGGTTGAGCCTGTCGAAACCGTCACGGCTGGTTGAGCCTGTCGAAACCGTTACGGCTGGTTGAGCCTGTCGAAACCGTTACGGCTGGTTGAGCCTGTCGAAACCGTCACGCGCGGTGTCTCGACCAGCTCGACCAGGCGTAGGGCGCAGCTTGTCGAAACCCTCTCGTCCGCGGATGTGCATCCGTGCTTTGAAATCTGACGTGACATCGTTTATGGTCTTCTCAGCTTGATCTCAGGTTGCGCATAACTGGTTCTCAGTGAGTGGCGCGTCGGTGACACGGTCGGGAGGACCACTCATGCTTGCTCGCAAGTACGCACTATCGGCCACGCTGGCCATCTGCGCGTCGCTCATCGTTTCGGTGGCGCCGGCCACCCTGCCCGCCCACGCGGACGAGACCACCCCGCCCGTCGCCTCGGTGCCTGCACCCACGCCGACCCCGTCGCAGACCACCGCGCCAACGCCGACCCCCACCCAGACCACGGCACCGGCGCCCGCCGCCCCGGCCGTCGTGGTGCCGCCGAAGACGAAAGCCCAGAAGGCCCGGGCCAAGGCCATGAAGGCCGTCCGCGCGGCCGTCGCGAAGGTGAAGCACGGCCAGTACGTGCGGGGGCGTTCGGGCCCGAACTCGTTCGACTGTTCCGGCCTGATGGTCTACGCCTACCGCAAGATCGGCATCAAGCTGGCGCACTCGTCGCGTGCACTCTCGACCCGGGGCAAGAAGATCGCCAAGAAGAACCTCAAGGTCGGCGACCTGATCTTCTACTACACCCCGGTGCACCACGTCGCCATGTACATCGGCAACGGCAAGATCGTGCACGCCCGCAACCCGCGCAACGATCTCGACATCACCAAGCTGAGCAAGTACCCCCATTACCGCTGGGCGCGCCGCATCATCAAGTGGTGACCCGCAGCAACACGTAGCAAGCCTGCGAAACTGCACCAGATTCTGCGAGCCCCTCGCTTCACCAGTGAGGACGTCCGCCAGATCTGGTGCAGTTTCGCGTGACGGCACCACTGGGGGTGCGGTCAGTCCAGCAGGTCGCGCACCACTGCGTCGGCCAACAGACGTCCGCGCAGGGTGAGGGTCAGCACTGCACCGGTCACGTCGAGCGCGACCAGCCCGCGCTCCACCAACTCAGGCACCCTGGCGCATTCGGACGCCGTCAGCACGCTCAGCTCCAAACCGTCCACCAATCGCGACTCGAGCAGCACCCGCTCGACCCGGCGATCGTCGTCCGAGAGCACCTCGCGTGCGGCCGCCGGGCTATGGCCCTCGGCCAGCGCGTTGCTGTAGCTGCGCGGATGCTTCACGTTCCACCAGCGGACGCCGCCCACGTGCGAATGCGCTCCCGGGCCGACCCCCCACCAGGACGCGCCGCGCCAGTAGGCCAGGTTGTGCCGGCACTCGTGTTCCGGACGGCTCCAATTGCTGAGCTCGTACCAGGCCAGCCCGGCCGCGGTGAGCACCTCGTCCGCCACCTCGTAGAACTCCGCCTGCAGGTCGTCGACCGGAGCGGGCAGCTCGCCGCGCCTGATCTGCGAGGCCAGTCGAGTGCCCTCCTCCACGATCAGCGCATAGGCGGAAACATGGTCGGGTTCGTGCGCCAGCGCGGCAGCCAGTGAGGCCCGCCAGTCGTCCAGGGTCTCGCCGGGAGTGCCGTAGATCAGGTCAAGACTCACCGATCCGAAGCCGGCCGAGCGGGCCCAGCGCACGACGTCGGCGACCCGGCCCGGAGTGTGGCGGCGTTCCAGCACGCGCAGCACATGCCCGCGGGCCGATTGCATTCCGAACGAGATGCGATTGAAACCGCCCGCCACCAGGGTGTTCAGGTAGGCCTCGTCCACCGACTCGGGATTGCACTCCGTGGTCACCTCCGCGCCGTCGGCGAAGGGGAACCGGCGTCGGGCGGCCTCCAGCAGGCCGACGAGCTCGTCCGCCGCCAGCAGTGTCGGCGTACCACCGCCGACGAACACCGTTTCGACCTCCCGCTCCCCCAGCACCCGTGCGGCCAGGCTCAACTCGGCGTGGGCGGCACTCAGAAACGCCTCGCGAGAGGCCCCGGGAGCCGAGCCCAACTCGGCCGCGGTGTAGGTGTTGAAGTCGCAGTACCCGCACCGGCTGGCGCAGAAGGGTACGTGCAGGTAGAGCGACAGGGGCGCGTCGGCGGTCTGGGTCAGCGCGAGGAAGGGCAGCGACCCGTCGAGCGGAGCGGGTTCGCCGACCGGTAGGGCGGAAGGCATCAGATCAGGTCCATCAGCGTCGTCGGATCGTGCACGTGCACGCTCGGTCAGGGGTCACGGCAGGGCGAAAGGAAGCGGCATGCCGTCCAGTACCCGCCGGCACGTACAGGTGGCACTGTCGTCCGCTTCGGCATCGGGCAGTGCGCCGATCACGACCAGCAGCATCGCCTTCAGTCGTTCGATGTTGCGGCCGAACACCTCGAGCACCTCGGCATGGGTGACGCCCGCACCCTCCACGCCCGCGTCGGCATCGGTCACCATGCAGACCGTGGAGAAACACATCGCCAGGTCGCGCGCCACGGACGCCTCCGGCATGCCGGTCATGCCCACGACCGACCACCCGGCAGCCGCGTGCCAGTGTGATTCGGCGCGGGTCGAGAACCGCGGTCCGTTGATCACCACCAGGGTGCCGCCGTCCACCGCTGCGTCGCCCCCGGCGTGCAGCAGTGCGGCCCGTCCGCGCGGGCAGTACGGGTCGGCGAACGAGGTGTGCACCACCGGGCCGATCGCGTCCCAGATCGTGTGGCCGCGACCCCACGTGCGGTCGACCACCTGGTCGGGCACCACGAACGTGCCGGGCGCGAGATCGGCCGTCAGCCCGCCCACGGCGCAAGGGGCCAGCACCTGTCGAACGCCCACCGATCGCAGCGCCCAAAGGTTAGCCCGATAGTTCACCAGGTGCGGCGGAAACTGGTGCTGCTCGCCGTGCCGGGGCAGAAAGGCGACCCGCCGTCCGTTCACCTGACCGATCGCCAACGGCGCGCTCGGTTCGCCGAACGGAGTGTCGACGGTGACGCGCTCGACCCCGCTCAGGAACGAATAGAAGCCGGAGCCGCCGATGATGCCGATGTCTGCCTGCACGGCCCTAACTCTAGAACAGCGAACAGGGTGGCCGGACGCGCGGTTTCGACAAGCTCAACCAACCGGTGGTCGCGCGGTTTCGACAAGCTCAACCAACCGGTGGTCGAGCGGTTTCGACAAGCTCAACCAACCGGTGGTCGAGCGGTTTCGACAAGCTCAACCAGCCGGGTGGTCGAGCTTGTCGAGACCACGTCGTCCCGCTCCAGCTGGTTTCGACAGGCTCAACCAGCCGATCCCGGCCGCTGGTTACGAGCCCGCAGCCTTGTTGGCCGCCGTCTGGGCCTTGGCCAGGCCTTCGGCGACCGGGGTGCGACCGAGGAAGATCTCGTTGAAGATCGGCTTCCAGGCCCCGAAGGCGGCGCCGTAGTTCTCGCCGGCCGGAGCCGAGATCGCCGGCATGGCACCCTGCTTGGCGAACTGCGACGGGTCGACCTGCTCGCTCTTCCAGTAGTCGTTGAACGCCGACTGGGCACTGGTCACGGCCGGCATCGCCGCACCCGAGGATCCGATGAACTTCGCCCCTTCGCCCGAGCCCAGCCACTGCAGCACCTTCGTGGTGGCATCCGGGCTCTTGCTCTTGGCATTGCCCGACACGATCACCGAGTTGACCACCGACACCGCACCCTTGGGTCCGGCCGGCAGCGGAGCCAGGCCCCACTCGAACTTGGCGCCGTCCGAGACGTTCTTCAAGTTGTAGACGCCCGACTGGAACAGCGCGATCTTGCCCTGCAGGAACTGGTCGCGGGTGAAGTCGCCGTTGTCGTTGGTGTTGGACGCAGCCGGCGACACCTTGTACTTGTTGATCAGGTCGACGATGTACTGGAAGGCCGCCACCGACTCCGGCGACGAGAAGACGAACGAGCCGTCGGCGTCCTGGAACTGGCCGCCGTTGCTGCCGATGAAGTTGTAGTAGGTGCCTTGCAGGTCCTGGGCGGCGGAGTAGCCCCACTGCTTGGGCTTGGCTCCGTTGAAGCCGCTCTCGTCGCCGCGCTTGCCGGCCGTGTCGACGGTCAGCTTCTGCAGGATCGGCAACAGCGTGTCGGCGCTGCCGCCGCCCGGTGCCCAGACCAGACCGGTGAGTTGTTCGGGGGTGATGCCGGCATCGCTGAGCAACTTCTTGTTGTAGTAGAGCGCGATGCCGCCATCGGTCAACTGCGGCACCCCCCACAGCTTGCCGTCGCGGGTGTACTGCTCCACCGCCGGCGGCACCCAGTCGGCCTTCTCGGAGGCGAAGTCGGCGCCGATCTCGACCAGCGAGTTCGAGGCCACGTAGGGCTGCAGGTAGGCGCCGTTGAGCATGAAGATGTCGTCGGCACTGCCACCGCCCACGTCGGTGCGCAGTTTGGTGAAGTAGTCGGCGTAGGGCACCAGAACGGTCTTCACGGTGATGCCGGGGTTCTTCTTCGAGAACTCGACGAACGACGCCTCGTAGGCCTTCTGTACCTGCTCGTCCCAGAGCCGCACGGTGACCGTTGCGGTGGCTCCCGAGGCCGAGGCGCTCGCGCTCGGCTGGGCCTGCTGGGCGGGCGAGCAGCCGGCAGCACCGATCAGGGCCGCGCCGGCCAGGCCGGTCATGAACGTCCGACGACTCAGGTTGTTTGCCGTAGTCACTGGTTCCTCCTCGAAGTTGACACGTGGATAATCACATCACTGCTGACTGATCTGCTCACTTGAAGCCGGTCAGTGAGATCGAGCTCACGATGGTGCGCTGGAAGATCGCAAACAGCACGAGCAGCGGTGCCATCGCCACGGTGGTGGCCGCCATCACCAGAGTCCAGTTGGCGTTGTACTGGCTCTGCAGGTTGGCCGTGGCAACGGTGATCACCTGCCAGTCTCGTCCGGTGGTGATGATCAGCGGCCACATGAAGTTGTTCCAGTGGCTGACCACGGTGATGATCGCCAGGGTCGAGATGATGCCTCGGGACAGCGGAGCGACGATCTGCCACAGAATGCGCCAGTCGCCCGCGCCGTCGATCCGGGCGGCGTCGATCAGGTCGTCCGGAATGCCTCGAAAGTGTTCCCGCAACAGAAAGACCGCGTACGGCGAGCCGAACATGAACGGCAGCACCAGGGCCCAGAAAGTGTTGCGCATGCCGGTCTGCACCATCATCACGTAGAGCGGAATGACGATCACCACCTGGGGAATCATCAGCGTTGCAAGGTAGACCCAGAACAGGGCGTCACGGCCGGCGAAGCGCAGTTTCGCGAACGCGTAGGCGGCCATGATCGAGAAGACCAGCTGGCCCACGCCGACCACTGCCACCACCTGAGCAGTCACCGCTATCGGCGAGACGAAGCTGTAGTCACCGCTGAACAGACGCACGAAGTTCTCGGTCGTGAGGGGGTTCGGCAGGCTGAGCGATGGCTCCGAGGCGAACTGCAATGGCGACTTGAAAGCGGTCATGAAGCTCAGCACGAAGGGGGCCAGGGTGAGCGCAGCCGCGCCGATCAGCACCAGATAGGTGAGTGTGTCGGCCAGTGGGGTGCCGCGTCGCGAAGGGTCCCTGGACGCGCGGACGGGCCTCGCGCGGTCGGCCTCGGGCTGCTCGTCTTGGGGTCGTGCCGCCGCCGGACGCACCTGCGCCGGACGCCGTTCAGGTGAGGTCATAGGTGATCCTCTCGGCGAAGAAGCGCTGCTGGACGACCGTGACGACCACCAGGATGACGAATAGCACCAGGGCCATCACCGACGCGCGACCGAGGTTGAACCCGCCCTGGAAGGCTTCGAGGTAGATGCGACTGGCGATCACGTCAGTGGTGCCCTGGGGTCCGCCGTTGGGGGTCAGCGCATAGATCTGGTCGAATGCCTGAAAGGCCGAGATCACGCCCGTCACGAGTACGAAGAACAGGGTCGGTCCGAGCAACGGCACCTTGATCTGCCAGAAGACCTGCCAGCCGTCGGCACCGTCCAACTGAGCGGCCTCGACCAACTGGTCGGGAATGCCGGCCAGGCCCGCCATGAAGAACAGTGTGGTGTAGCCGACCTGCGACCAGATCGTCACCCCGGCGACCGCGGGCATCGCCAGCGCCGGGTTCGACAGCCACTCGACGCTGACCCCGAGCAGGTTGTTCAGTGCCCCGTCGTAGGGGGCGAGGATCCACTTCCAGACCACGCCGAGGGCGAGCGGCGCGCAGATCCACGGAATGACGTAGATCACCCGGAACAGGCCGGACGCCGGCAAACCGCGGGTCAGCAGCACCGCCATGAACAGCCCCAGAGCGGACTGCAACGGAATCACCGAGACCACGAAGATCACCGTGCGCCACATCGAGTTGCCGAACGTCGGGTCGGTCAACACGTCAGCGTAGTTCGCCAGCCCCACGAAGCGCATCGGGCCGAGCAGATCCCAGCGGTTCAGCGACAGCCAGATGACCACCAGAATCGGCAGCAACAGAAAAGCGGAGAGGCCGAACAGGCTGGGCGCCAGCAACAGGCTCGCCAGTCGTGCGTGACGCAGGCTGCGTGACGAGCGCTGGGCGCGGGAGTTCGGCACGCAGGGAGCCTAGCCCTTCGGCAGCGCGATCCAAGACGGTTGAGATTTCAAAAGCCCATTCGGACAAGGTTGTTTGATCTGTCAGACAGCCCTGACAGCCGCGCAGCGTCCGAGCCGCGACGTGACGATCTGGTTGCCGAAGCGACCGTTTGCCCCGTTTCTCGCTGACGTGTCAGTACCCTCGTGACATGAACCTGCGCTCCGGAATCGCTCTGGCCACCCTCGCGCTGCTGTCTTTGACGGCCTGCAGCGGCACAGCGTCCCCCTCGTCCACCCCCGCCTCAAGTTCCTCGTCCAGCCCCACTGCGGCAGCCACCAGTCCTGCCTCCAGTGCGTCTACGAGCTCGGCAGCGGCGACATTCCGGCTCTCGGACGTCGCGAAGCACAACACCCAGGCCGACTGCTGGGCGGCCGTCGACGGCAACGTCTACAACCTGACCGAATGGATCAGCCGGCACCCGGGCGGCCCCGACAAGATCCTGCCGTTGTGTGGCACCGATGCCACGGCCGCGTTCGAGAACCAGCACGACACCCAGCAAAAGCCGAACGCGCAGCTGGCCACCTTCAAGGTCGGCGAACTAGTCGACTGACGGACGGCTTGCCGCACCCAGGCAGACTGGGTACATGAGCAGCCAGACGTTGATCCGACGCAACGCCCCCCTGCCCGCGGCCACCGCAGCCGTCGTGATCGGCGCCTGGACCGCCCTGCTGTGGGTGATCGAACTCGTCGACCAGGTCACCCGTGGGGCACTCGAACTGTTCGGCATCCACTCGTGGCAGGTCTCGTCGCTGCCGTCGGTGTTCGTCGCACCGTTGCTGCACCTCGACTGGGCCCACCTGGCTGCCAACACGCTGCCGTTCGCCGTCCTGGGTTTCCTGGTGTTGCTCGGCGGGGCGGCTCGGGCGTTCTGGGCCACCCTGGTGACAGTCATGGTCAGCGGCCTGTTCGCCTGGCTGCTCAGCCCGCCCTACACGATCACGATCGGCGCCAGCGGCTTGATCTTCGGCTGGCTCAGCTACCTGCTGGTGCGCGGCATCTTCACCCGCGACGGCAAGCAGATTCTGATCGCAGCCGGCGTGCTCCTGGTCTACGGAGGCGTGTTGTGGGGCGTGCTGCCCACCCAGGCGGGCGTGTCATGGCAAGCACATCTGGGTGGTGCCGTGGGCGGGCTGCTGGCGGCCTGGTTGCTGCACGGACGTGGTCGCGGGCTCAGCGCGCGCCGCTGAGCAGCCGGCTCGGGCAAAAGAGACAGCACTCTCACAGGTTCGGACCCGTCGGTAACGCGTCCTCGCCAGGTATTGTTGACGCGTCAACGAGTCTCTGACTGCACCCCCACCTCGAGGAGCCCGCCGATGTTCGACATTCTTGGTCTACCGCTTCACCCGCTGGTGGTGCACGCCGTCGTCGTGCTGCTGCCGTTGTCGTGCCTGGGAGTCATCGCCTGCGTACTGATCGCACGTTGGCGTAGGAACTTCGCCGGCCTGAGCATCATCGGGCTGGCCGTGGGCACGGTCTCGGCTTTCGTTGCGGCCGCCTCGGGCAATGCCCTGGCCGCACAGGTGGGCCTACCGGCGGCGCATCAAGCGATCGGCCAGGTGCTGCCCTGGGTGGCCGCGTCAACCCTGGTGCTCGCGGGTGTCTGGTACTTCGTGCAGCGAGGCCGGCAGCAGCAGGCGGCCCTGAGCCGTGGCCTCGGCGCACTGGCCGCAGCGGCTGCGGCTGGGTCGATCGTGGTCACCGTGCTCGTGGGCCACAGCGGCGCCACGGCGGTCTGGGGTGGCACCAGTGCAGTTCCGGTGACCAGCGCCACCCCCTCCGTCAGCGCGACTGCGTCGGCCAACCCCTCGGCGTCTGCGAGCGCCAGTGCCTCCGCCAGCAAGACCTACACCCTCGATCAGGTCAAGCAGCACAACGTCGCCACCGACTGCTGGGCGGCGATCGACGGAGGGGTCTACAACCTGACCGACTGGGTCAACCGGCACCCTGGCGGGGCCGAGCGGATCATCTCCATCTGCGGTACGGACGCGACCCAGGCCTTCGACAGCCAGCATTCCGGCGACCAGCGTCCCGAGGCCCAACTGACCCAGTTCTACCTGGGCGACCTCGCCTGACAGCTACTTCTTGCCGGGCGTCTCGCCGGTGGACAAGGCCGCGACGAACGCCTCCTGGGGCACCTCGACGCGACCGACCATCTTCATCCGCTTCTTGCCTTCCTTCTGCTTCTCGAGCAGCTTGCGCTTGCGGGTGATGTCACCGCCGTAGCACTTGGCGAGAACGTCCTTGCGCATGGCCCGCACGGTCTCGCGTGCGATCACCCGCGAGCCGATGGCGGCCTGGATCGGTACTTCGAACTGTTGCCGCGGAATCAGCTCGCGCAACTTCTTCGCCATCGCCACGCCATAGGTGTAGGCAGCGTCGGTGTGCACGATCGCGCTGAACGCGTCGACCGGTTCGCCATGCAGCAGAATGTCGACCTTGACCAGTTTGGCCGCCTGCTCGCCGGCCGCGTCGTAGTCGAGTGAGGCGTACCCCTTGGTGCGTGATTTCAAGGCATCGAAGAAGTCGAAGACGATCTCGGCGAGCGGCAGCTGGTAGCGGATCTCGACGCGGTCCTCGCTGAGGTAGTCCATACCGGTCTGCACCCCGCGTCTGGCCTGGCACAGCTCGAGAATCGTGCCGATGTAGTCGGTGGGGGTCAGAATGGTCGCCTTGACCACCGGCTCCCATACCTCCGACACCTTGCCTTCGGGGTACTCGGACGGGTTGGTGACCAGATGCTCGCTGCGGTCCTCCATCACGACGCGGTAGACCACGTTCGGTGCGGTCGAGATCAGGTCGAGGCCGAACTCACGTTCCAGCCGCTCGCGCACGATCTCCATGTGCAGCAGGCCGAGAAAGCCGATCCGGAACCCGAAGCCCAGCGCACTGGACGTCTCGGGCTCATAGGTGAGGGCCGCGTCGTTGAGCTGCAGCTTGTCGAGCGCCTCGCGCAACTCGGGAAAGTCGGCCCCGTCGATCGGGTAGAGGCCCGCGTAGACCATCGGGTTCGGTTGCCGGTAGCCGCCCAGATTCTTCGTGGCGGGCCGGTTGACCAGCGTGACGGTGTCGCCCACCCGGGACTGCCGTACGTCCTTCACCCCGGTGATCAGGTAGCCCACCTCACCGACGGCCAACGCCTTGGACGGCAGGGGCTCGGGGCTGATCACGCCGACCTCGAGCACCTCGTGGGCGGCTTTGGTGGACATCATCACGATGCGGTCGCGGTGCGAGAGCGCCCCGTCCACCACGCGCACGTAGGTGACGACGCCGCGGTAGGTGTCGTAGACGGAGTCGAAGATGAGGGCTCGGGCCGGGGCGGCCGGGTCACCCACGGGTGCCGGGATCTGCTGGACGATGATGTCGAGCAGTTCTGCGACCCCCTCGCCGGTCTTGGCCGACACCCGGAACACGTCCTCTGGGTCGCAGCCCACCAAGTGGGCGATCTCGGCCGCGAACTTGTCGGGCTGGGCGCTGGGCAGGTCGATCTTGTTCAGCACCGGAATGATGTGCAGGTCTGCGTCGAGGGCCAGGTAGAGGTTCGCCAGCGTTTGCGCCTCGATGCCCTGCGCGGCGTCGATCAGCAGAATCGCGCCCTCACAGGCCGCCAGCGAGCGCGAAACCTCGTAGGTGAAGTCGACGTGCCCGGGCGTGTCGATCATGTTGAGCACGTGGTCGCGGCCACCGCTCGTCCAGGGCATACGCACGGCCTGGCTCTTGATCGTGATGCCGCGCTCGCGCTCGATGTCCATGCGGTCGAGGTATTGGGCACGCATCGAGCGCGCGTCGACGACGCCCGTCAACTGCAGCATGCGATCGGCCAGGGTGGACTTGCCGTGGTCGATGTGGGCGATGATGCAGAAGTTGCGGAGCAGCTCCGGTGGCGTGGCGCCGGGACGTGGGGCAGACATGCAGCTTCCTGGTTGGCGGACGGCCTCTCACGATACCGCGTCCGGCCGTCGCCACCGATCGCAGCACGGCTCTGCACCGGATCGAGCAGTCGCACCGAGGAACTGGCCACGGTGGAGCCGACAACGGCTCGAGCGAGCAACTCGTTCCGATCGCTCCGGGGGGACCGTTTTGGTGACCGGCGGCCGGCTTTGGTAACGTGGGTGGTCGCGTCCGAGTCTGGATGCGCACCCCAAGCATTCATCAGTCAGCTCCAGCACGAAGAGGCAAGCCCTGTGGCGAACATCAAGTCCCAGATGAAGCGCATCAAGACGAACGAGAAGGCTCGTCAGCGCAACAAGGCCGTGAAGTCCGCGCTGCGCACCCACGTGCGGCGCTTCCGCGAGGCCGCTCTTGCAGGCGACGCCGACAAGGCGCAGACCCTCGCTCAGACCGCCTGCCGCGCGCTCGACAAGGCCGCGTCGAAGGGCGTCATTCACAGCAATCAGGCCGCTAACCGCAAGTCGGCCATCGCAACCGCAGCCGCCGCCGTCTGACTGCCGCTTTCAGCGCCGCCCGACTTGGTCGGGCGGCGCTTTGCCTTGTCCGCGCACGGTAGCTGGGATCGCACCCACCCCTGCTGAGGGCTGCCGGATCCTGCCGCTGGCTGTGGTTGTGAGCCTTCGCCAACCCATGAGAACACTGAGGGCGTTTGCACTTGCCTGAGAATCTGGTTATGTTTCTCAGCAAGTTCGGGGTGGGCGGGGGTCCGCTCCGTCTGGTCCGCGGCTCAGCCGCGACGAACAGCAACGGGGCTATTCATGAACATCAGTACACGTTTGGGCGCGTCCGCAGCTTCGGCGGCGGCGACGCTGGCCCTGGCCGTAGGTGCCTTCGGGTTCGCCGCGCCGGCCAGTGCCGAGTCGATCGTGGCACCCAGCACGTCACCGACTTCGGCTCCAGCCCCGAGCACGTCGGCCACTCCGACCGCCTCGCCATCGCCGACGCCCACGCCGACAACAACGACGCCCACGCCGAAGCCGCCCAAGAAGAAGGGCAAGGCGAAGATCTCCCACTACAAGAAGCTCACGAAGAAGGCCAAGAGAGTCGCCATCAAGGTGCGCAACGACTGGGCCAAGATCAAGAAGATCGGCGGCTGGCGCGCCGGCAGTCGCTACTCGGGCGATCACCCAGCGGGTCGGGCCATCGACGTGATGATTCCGTCGTGGCGCAAGAACGTCGGCGTCGGCAAGTCCATCGCCAGCTACTTCGCGAGGCACGCCAAGAAGTACAAGATCCACTACGTGATCTACCGACAGAAGATCTGGACCGTACAGAATCCCCGCTGGCGCGCCATGGGCAACCGGGGCGGCGCAACCGCCAACCACTTCGATCACGTGCACATCTCGGTCAAGCGCTGACTCCAGGCCAGGGGCCCCCTTTCCCCTTTCTCGAGACCCGTCCTGCGGCAAATCCCCCCGCCGCCGGACGGGTCTCACCTTTTAGGCGCCTGCACCGGCTCCACGCGGTCGATTGATCCGGTCGGTCGGTCGAGTTTCGTCGACACCACTCCCCCGGGCTCGCCTCTGAGCAGGTCGATCGGTCGCTCGCACATGACGGTCGGTCGAGCTTGTCGCGACCACTCCCCCGAGCTCGTCTCAGAGCAGGTCGATCGGTCTCTCGCATCGGACGGTCGGTCGAGCCTGTCGAGACCACTCCCCCGAGTCGGACGTCAGCGCCGAGGCGACGCGTTCTGGCGACCCCGGCTACGGCAATCGATCACGGACAGCACCAACACTTCGAGCGCGTAGCCGGCGTCTCCGGCGGCGCCTTTGACGGCCGCATCGGCAGTTGCCGTGTGCCGAATGGCCAGCGCGACACCCTGGCTTGTCCACCCCCGCGACTGGCGGCTCAAGTCCTTCAACTTCCACGGCGGCACCGAGATGCGTCGCGCCAGCTCGACGTCGCGCAGCCGCTCGTCGCGTACCCCGAGGTACTTGCCGAGGTTGCGTAACCCCGACGCGACCGCGCTGGTCAACAGCACGGGCGCCACGCCGGTCTCCAGTGCCCAGCGCAGGCTGCTCAACGCTGCCTCGCGGTTGCCGTCCAGGCACTGGTCGGCGATCGCGAATCCGGTGACCTCGGCGCGCCCGGCGAAGTATCGCTGCACGTGCGCGGAGGTGATCGTGGTCTGCTCGGTATCGGCGAGTAGCTGGGTGACCGCGGCGGCCACGCTGCGCAGGTCACTGCCGACCGCACCGACCAGTGCCTCGGCGGTCTCACGGTCGATGCGCCCACCCTGCTTGCGCACCTCGGACGAAACGAACTGCGGCAACTCCCACGCCTTCACCGCGGGAGCGTCGACCACGTCCACCCCAGCCTTGCGAAGCCGGTCGAGCAGAGGTCTTCCCTTCGGCCCGCCCTCGTGCACGAGCACCAGGGTCAGTTCGTCGCTCGGCTGCTGGACCAGCCCGATCAACTGGTCGGTCAACTCCGACGGAAAGTCGCCAAGCTGCGAGATGACGGTGACTGCGGAGGCTGAGAAGAGCGACCCCGCAGACGCCTCGGCCAAGGCACCCCGGTCGAGCCCGGCCGCCGTCAGTCGTGAGACGGTGGCGTCGGGACGTAGCTGCAGGGCTTGTCCGATCACCGCCTGAACCGCCCGCTCGGCAAGAAGGCCCTCGGGGCCCTGAACGAGCGTCACGGTGCCAAACGGTGCGATCACAGAGGTCAGCATGCCAGCCCATACCCACAGATCGAGCGCCGGCAGTTGACGGAGCCCTGCTGCCGCTGGTCGTCACCGTTGTGTCGTCACCAGGATGCCCCCTTCGCCGGTGGACAAGGCGATCGAACCCTGCAAGTCGGTGCGTAGCACGCGCATGCCGAACTGGTGCACAGCCCGTTGGGTGCGCACCGCGGGATGGCCGTAGTCGTTGTCGGCCCCCACGCTGAACACCGCAACCGTGGCGCGGCTGGCAGCCAGAAACTCGGGCAGCTGATGACCCGACCCGTGATGCGGCACCAGCAACACATCGGCGCTCAGGTCGAGGCCCGTGGACACCGCGTTGCGCTGGCCGTCCTCCTGCACGTCACCTGCCAACAGCAACCGCAGCCCCGCCACACTCACCCTCATCACCAACGAACCATCGTTCTCAGCTGCGGACTCCCCCTCATCACCACCGGTCACCGCGGCTGCCTCCCGAACCGCGAGCACGTCGAGCCGAACCGCTCCGACCTGCAGAACCGTTCCGGCCCTGACTTCGGTGAGGCCCAGCGAACCGGCCGCGCCCTGAACCAGCTGCCGGCCCGAAGCTGGACTGGTCGCCCCAGATACGATCACCCGCTCCGTGTGGTGCCCCTTCAGTGCGACCTGGATGCCGGTGACGTGATCGGCGTGAAAGTGGGTCAGCACGGCCATCGGCACACGCTCGATGCCCAACTCGCGAAGGCACGTGGCCAGCTTCGCCGGCTCTGGACCGGCATCGACCAGGATCGCCTCCGCCGGGCCGGAGCGCACCAGGGTCGAGTCGCCCTGACCCACGTCACAGAACACCACGGCCCAGTCGCGGGGCGGCCAGCCGGGCGGCGTGGGCGGCCGCAGCAAGGCGACGACCAGCAGCAGGCCACACGCACCGGCAAGCCACGGGTTGCGAAGAAGTCGCGGCATCACCAGCACCAGGCCGAGGCACACCGCCGTCACCAGCACGAGCGCGATCGGGCCGGCCGGCCAACTGACCGCTGCCCCGGGAAACAACTCCCCCAGCTGGGCGATCCAGCACAAACCCTGCGCGCACCAGCCCGCACCGGTGGCGAAGCCGGCCGCCGCTGGCGGCAACGGAATCGCGGACGCCGCCGCCAGAAAGCCGAGCACCGTCGTGGGCCCCACCAAAGGACCCGCTGCCAGATTGGCCACCAGGCCCGCGATGCTCACCTGACCCGAGATGGCCGTCACCAGCGGTTGAGTGGCGAGTTGCGCCGCCAACGGCGTGGCAAGACCCTCGGCCAGCAACCGCGGCATGCGGGTGGCCAACAGATCGGTCCAGCGACGCGACCACGCCACAATGCCGCCGCTGGCCAGCACCGACAGTGCGAAGCCGGCTGAGCGTGCCATCGCCGGCTCGACGAACACGATCGTCACAACGGCGACGCACAGCGCCCGAACCGCTTGACCGCCCCGCCCGCCGGCACCCAGAGCAACCAGACCGACAATGCCCATGCCGGCCGCCCGCACGACACTAGGCTCCGAGTGACACAGCACCACGAAACCCACCACCCCAACGCCGAGCAACGCCCGCAGCCACCAACCCCGCACCCCACACGCCCGCGCCATCGCGCCGAGGAACGCCAACAGAAGAGTCAGATTCGCGCCACTGACTGCCGTCAGATGCGTCAACCCGGTGATCCGAAAACGCTCCACCAGATCGGTCGGCATCGCTGAGACGTCGCCGACCACCAGCGCGGGCACCAGAGCTCGCGGCTCCGGGTCGAGATGCGCGGCCGCGGCACGAAGCCCGGCGCGGACCCGCTCGACACCCTCATCGATCGCCGAGGGGGGCGCGATCACCACGGGCGGCTCACGCGCCCTGACCTGAACGTAGGGCTGGTCACCCAACTCGCCGACACCAAGCCGGACGACGGCTCGGACGGTGGTGCCCGGAACAACGGCTGCCCACGCCGCTACCTGGTCGCCGCTGGCGCTGAGTTGCACGGCTGCGCCGCTGGTGAACCTCTCGCCGCGGGCCTCGAAAGTCACCACTTTGGCTGCGCTCAGCCACCAGGGCGGCCGCACGCCTTCTCGCTCACCACTGCGTGGGGTGCCGACGACGGTGAATTCAGCCGTGGCCACCGCTTGATCCGTCGCCAGCCCGGTGAGGGGGTCGTGCTGCTGCCACCACCATCGCGCCCAGCCCGTCGCCATGCAGCCCACAAGCACCAGGCAGACCGCACCCCATGCCCACGACCGGCGGCGTCGAGCCAGCAGCCCAATGGCGACAGCAGTGAGCGCACCGAGGGTGAGCCAAGTCACTTGGGCGGCTGTCGCAACCCACATTCCGCCCCACGCCGCCAAGGCGGCGGGTACCAGGCGCAGGTCGACGGGAGGGTCACGCACCGGTTCAGACACGGACGCGCGGCGCGATCTGTGCGTAGCTCTTCGGACCGATGCCGTCGACCTCTTGTAGTTCGGCGACGCTGCGAAAACGCCCGTGAGCCTCACGCCAGGCGAGGATCTTCTGCGCCGTGACCGGTCCGACCCCCGGCAACGTGTCGAGCTGCTCGGCCGTGGACGAGTTGAGATCGAGCACACCGTCGGAGGTGCCCGGCGAGCCCGCGGCCATGGTGGAGGCCCGCACCTGGCTGCCCCTGCGGCCGATCATCAACTGGGTGCCATCGCTCACCCTCGCGGCCAGGTTGAGGTCGCCCGGCGCGGCTCTGCTGGTCAGTCCGCCGGCAGCCTTCAGGGCGTCCTGCACGCGGGCCCCGTCGCGCAGGCTGACTACCCCGGGCCGCTTCACCTCACCCAGCACGTGGACCAGCAGGGTGGCTGCCGTCGAAGCGGTCGGGGTAGGCACATTCACCTGAACCGAGGGCGCCGGCGCAGCCACCGCCACCGCTGTCGTGCGCGCTTGGAACAATGAGTAGCCGCCCCACAGACACCCGGTCAGCACGATGATGCCGATCACCACGAGGTGCTCTCGCACGAACTGTCGGGCTCTTGGGCCGAGCTCGGGCAACCGAAAGCTGGTCAACCGCTCCCTCAGCGCTTCACCGTCGCGATCGTGCTGACCCAGGTCGGCATCGTCGGGCTCGTCCGAATCGAGCAGCTGTTCGCCGCGCGAGTCGGCATACGTGCCGGGCTCAGCCTGGATCGACGATGGAGTCACCGCCCGCCTCGGCGGGATCTCGGCCAACAGGTTCTGCAGCCGCCGACGCACGATCTCGGAGAGTTCGTGGTCCGCCGCTGCACGCAATCGATTTGCCATACCCTCAGCCTGAGCACGTGGCCGCCAGGTCGTTCAGATCAGCCTCACCCTGTGGATAAGCCATCCCGCTCCACAGGTCCAGCGAGTCACGCGGCAGCCTCACGCGCGCACTGATCACCGCCGCCGACCACCGCCGCGATCGGCACGCCTCTCACTGTTGAGGGGCGCGGGAGCCACTTCGAGGCCGACTGCGGCGCTGGCGGCGAAGGGTCGGGTTGTGGGCGGCATTGCACCGCCGAGTGAGCTGCCCTCGCGCCGGTCTGACGGAATACGGAGGCTCTGTCGACGGGCGGCGGATCCGTCAGCGTCAACGTCAGCGAGACAACGCAGCTGCTGCGAAGCACCATCCAGGACCACCAGGCCGCAGGCCCCGGCCGTCGGACACCGAAGGCGCAGCGGGTCTCGGCGGCGGGATCTCACCCAGGCCATCGGCAATGGCTCATCAGGTCAGCCGTAGCTTCACCGAGTCGCGCGGTTACTACGCAACCTGGTCGTCGGCGGAGCGGCCGGCGGGCACACCCACGGCGCCGGAGACCGGTTCAGGCGCGACCTGTGCGATCTGCAAGGGCTCGATCGAGCCGAGCATCTGGGCGCGTAGTTCGTACCAGAAGCTCGGCGGCACGATTGCCTGATTGAGGCCGTCCAGAACCCGTTGCAGGTGCAGCGACTCGCCGAGCTGGTCGAGCTCCTCGAGGCAGACGCACTGCAGTGCCCCATCACCGCTGACCCAGGCCGACCACCCCAGCAGCGCCAGCGCAGGGCCCTGGGTTCCGTACGGGCAGGCCCGCACCACACGGCTCCACAACCCGACCGACAACTCGGCGTTCTCGTGCGTGATGGCGACCAGGGCCCGATCGCGCGCGGTCGGGTGGGCGGCCAGCAGACCGAGCCAGACCAGCTCGTCGCGCGTCAACAGGTTCGGCTGACTCAACCCGGCCACCACCGACAGCGCCATCGAGTGCGCCAACTCGCTGCCCGTCAGATCGTTCGCGCGTTCCAAGCCACTGCGCCAGGCCGACTCGGCCTCGAAAGCCTGCTCCGCCTCGATCCGAACCATGCTGCGGAGCTGGCCCCGATCGGGCCTGGCCTGCAACCCGTGCAACGTGGCGGACGCAGCGCTCTGCGTGCTGGCCGGATCGTGCCGAAGTCTCGGCCCGTCGGGATCGCCGGCCCGGTACCACCCCCCGCACACGCACATCGGATCGCCGGCCAGCACGTCACCGAGATGCGTGCGGGCACGCTCGAGCGTGCGCCACCCGCGACCCTCGGACGAGGTGTAGGCCACCACCCACAGGCCGGCGGCGGGCCAGCGCAACCGCAGCCGATCGAGCAGGAGCTCCAGGTGCCCCTCGCCCTCGAGTTCAGCCAGATCGGCGCGCGCCGTGAGCTGCACCCGCGCATCGTCGACCACCACGACGACCAGCGACTCGGCCGGGTGAAAGCCGAGCAGATGGGGAATGACCCCCAACAGGTCATGCAGATCGCGGATTCGGGTCACGGGCGTGCTGTGCAGCGTCATACCGTCATTGACCGACCGGGATCTGTTCGGTGTTCAGATTCGTCGCCGCGACTCCGACACGTGTGGACAACCTCGAGACGGGTAGCCTGACTGTTGATGACTGACACACCCGGCAACGGATGGCCCGGCGGCCCACCGCCGCAGGGGCCAGGTTCGACGCCGCCCAACTGGGGCGCTCAGCCGGGCAACGGGTACCCCCAGCAGCCCTACACACCGCCTCAGCACAACCCTCGACAGCCGGCTGGACCGCAGCCCGGTACGCCGGGTTTCGATCCCACCCGCGCTTTGGGGGAGGCCCCGCCGCAGTCGGTCTCGATCGACCAGTTCAAGCCGCCGTCACCCAACCGCACCCCACTGCTGGTCACCATCGTGGCTCTGGTCGCGCTGGTACTGGTGATCTCGACGGGCATCTACCTTCGCTCGCAACCCGCTGCGCCCAGCCCGTCGGCCAGTACGAGCCAAAGCGTGCCAGCCGGCCCGGGGCAGCCGTTCGACACTCCGAACGGGCTGCAGAAGGGCCGCTGGGAGATCCTCGAGCAGAAGTGGACCGACGAAGGTCTGCAGCTGCACCTGCGGATCTACTCGGACAACGGTCCGATCACGTTCAGCTTTCTCGCCTTCGCGAACGCCTCCACCGAGGTGGTCGACCCCACCAGCAGTTCGGTGTCGCCCGACATTCGCACCGGCACCGCGTCGCCGGCCGCTCCGGTCACCGGCTACGTGTTCTTTCCGATGGCACGCGAAGACGCCACGATCATTCTGGCCACCGGCTCGGGCCGCCAGATGTCGGCCCTGGTGGTCAAGGGCTGAACCTCAGGACGTGACCACCGGATCGGGTCGCGCACTGGGCACGCTCGGCGGACGGGCCGCGTCCGGATGGTGCCGTGACAGCACCACCACGCCCCACACCGAGAACACACCGGCCAGGGCCATGCCGATGCCGACCAGCGGAGTGATCCGGACCCCTTCGCCCAGCACCACCAGGCCGAAGCTGACCGCCACGATCGGATCAGTGGTTGTCATCGACCCCACGGTGATCTCGGCGGGCCCGTTGGCCAGAGCCTGCTGCACCATGAATCCACCGACCGCATAGGACAGCACCAGGAACGGGGCCACGATCCAGAACACCGGGCGTCCGTGAAAGTTGTCGTGCTTGATCACCTCGGACGTGGCCTTCACCATTCCCGCCGACAAGCCGTAGAAGAACGAACCACCCGAGGCCCACATCAGGCAACGCAGGTGCACCGGACCCTTCCAACCGAGCAGCCCCAGCGACACGCCGATCACCATGATCACGCTGCAACCGATGGCGATCGCCGTCGGGTCGAGCACCGTTTCGACGGACGCCTTGGTTGCCGCCAGCAGGGTGAACACGACGATGCCCGCCACCGTCATCGCCACCGCGAGCCACATCGCCCGGGTCACTGTGTGCCGGTGGATGCGAGCCGCCATCAGCACCGCCCACGGAACCGCCAGAATGCCGACCGGCTGCACCACGGTGACCGGCGCCAGCATCAACGCCACGATGTGCGCCGAGGCGCCGATGAAGATGGTGAACAGGCCCAACAGCCACTGCGGGGTACGGATCAGTCGCCACAACTGAGCGAAGTTCATCGCCCGGTTCTCGGCGCTGTGGTCGACCAGCCGACTGACCGCGAGGTGCTGCAGAGTCGAGCCGCCGGCATAGGCCACGGACGAGCCGACGACGATGGCGATCGCCAGCGGAATGTTCTGCTGAAGCAAAAATCCGGGTGCGATGAGCGGCAGCATCGGCGTCCAATCTGGTAGGGCGTCCGGCACAGCCTACCGGCAGCAGAAGCGTTCTCAGAAACCGCCGAAAGGCGGGGTCACACGCTTCGATCGGCGAGGGAGCGATGGATGAAGTGGACGACCGCAGCCGCCACCGTCGCCGAGCCCAGGCACACGAAGAAGCCGAGGGCCGCGAATCGCTCTCCGGTCACCATGAACAGCAGGATCAGGCACATGAACGCCGCCCCAGCGAGCAGTCCGAACATGACGTCGAACGTCGAGATCGGCCGCAGAGCGACGCCTGCGCTAGCCGGCTGCACCACCGGCACCGGCGGCGCCGGGGTCGGCAGGTCGGCCAGCAGTTGCCGCAGGTCACCCTCGGTACGGGCGGCGACGGCCGCCTCGACGCGTTGATCGAACTCGTCGCCCGTGAGCCTTCCTGCACTGAAGTGCTCCGAGAGTGCACGACAGGCCAGGTCACGCTCCACGTCGCCGATCCTCACCGAGCCTCGGGCGATCGGACGGGGCGGGGAGCTGACCGGAGTGGGCTGCAGGCTCATGCGAGTCAGTATTCACAGCGGCCACCCAGCCGGTCACCAGCCGACACACAGGTCAGGACCACGGTGGTGGACACGAGACGCGAGATGGGACCGTGGGGGCATGGCGGGCCGCACCCAGGTGCACCTGGAGCGGACGTCCGCAGGTAGGGTCGAGCCCATGCCGTCCTTCCGTTGGCCGCCGCACGCCCGCAGCTTCGGCGTCCGCGCGAGCGGGCTCGGGGTTGCCCGGTGAGCCGGCGACGGAGGGCACTGGCCTGGCTGCTTCCTGTCGTCGTCCTGATCGCCTCGGCAGGCTGCAGCTCGGACGAAGCCGAGACCGGGCCACCGTTGATCGGCAACCGCGCGCAACTGTGCGATGACCGGGTGGACGCAGCGAAGGCCGGCGCAGTGATCGACCAGGCCGTCGCCGGCCTACACGAACTGACCACGTTCGCCGCCGGCCAGCGACAGGGCGAGTGTGCGCTGCTGGACGACGACGGTGGCGCGCTGGTGTCGGTGCAGGTGGTCTACGACGCCAACGGCAAGGCGCTCGGCACCGAGTTGGAGCAGCTCAGCCAGCAGGAGAACTACACCGGCGACGACCGGTCCGGAGTGACCGGCGAGGGCATCACCACCACCGCTCTGGTGGCCGTCGATGCCCACTACTTCGTTCGCGTGCTCGGCCTCGGCGGCGCCGCCGTCGAACAGCGCGCTGCGGCGCTTCTGCTGGCCAGAGACGTCGCGGAGCGCACCCGCGCGATCAAATAGCCGATCGCGAGGCTCACTCAGAAGCCCAAGTCGCTCAGGGTCGCTCGCAGCTGTGCGGCGGAGCTGTGCAGCATGGCCGTCTCGTGGGCGTCCAACGAAACGTCGAGCACCCGCTCGATGCCCTTGTTCGACACCAGGGTGGGCACCGACAGGGCCACGTCACGCAGGCCCTGCCAACCATTCTGCACGCTCGACAGCGGAAAGACCGATCGCTTGGAGCTGAGCAGGGCCTCGGTCAGCCGCGCGCCCGTCAGGCCGATCGCATAGTTCGTCGCCCCTTTGCCCTCGATCACCTTGTACGCCGCGTGCATGGCTTCGTCTCCGAGCTGGCTGAGCAGCGTCTCGTCGAACGGCCGCTGGCCGGTGGAGTCCACCCAGTCGCGGATCGGGATGCTGGTGATCGTGGCGGTCGACCACACCGGAAACTCCGAATCGCCGTGTTCGCCCAGGATGTTGGCATGCACGTGCGCAGTCGAGATCCGCGCCGCCTCGGCGATCGCGAACCGCAAGCGTGAGGTGTCGAGCATGGTGCCGGTGGAGAACACCCGCGCACTGGGCAGTCCGCTGATCTTCTGCGCGACCACCGTCAACACGTCACACGGGTTGGTGACCAGCACGTACAGCGCGTCCGGCGCCTGTTCGAGCAACTGCGGCATCAGCGACTTGAGAATGTTGACGTTGGTTCCGGCCAGGTCGAGCCTGGTCTGGCCGGGCCGCTGCTTGGCGCCGGCGGTGATGATCACCACATCGGAGTCCTTGACCGCCTCGATGCTGCCGCCGCCGATCACACCGGATGACGGCGTGAATTGGGTGCCGTGGTTGAGGTCGCGTACCTCTGCGTCGGCCTTCTTCTCGTCGAGGTCGTAGAGGGCGATCACTTCGGCGGATCCCCGGATCAAAGCGGCGTAGGCGAGGGACGAGCCGACTGCGCCGGCTCCGATCACAGACAGTTTGGACGGTGACAACGAAGTGGCCATGCCTCAAAGCTTAGCGGCCGCGATCGAGGGCCGCAGGAGCTCGGAGAAGTTTGCGCTCGGCGGCTAGAGAGCCTCGTACGCGGCGGTGAATCGCGGACCCGGCACCAACCAGCGCTCATGGAGGTCGCCCTCCACCAACCAGTCCCCCACCGCAGCCACCGACGGTCCCTCCAGGGTGCGCACCCGCTCCCCCAGCTGCGCCGGACGGGCCTGGACGATGCCGGTGCGCCGATAACGGTCGCCGCCCAACGCCTCGTGACTGGCATCGAAGGCCGCCGGATCGGCCGACCACTGCCTACCGGTCTCGGGATCGGTGACCAGCCAGTCACCGCTCGCGGCGGTCATCTGGGCACCCGACTCGGTCGTCCACGACCAGGGCTTCTCGAGCAGCCGCGCCCGCACCTCGCCGCGCCTGCGAAACGGCATCAGCCGGGTCTGCTTCTGCGAGCGGTAGCCGGCCACGTCGAGCAGGGCGAGCGCACGACGGACGCCGGCCGAGGTACGCACCCGGGCCGCTGGCGGCAAGGCGTCCCAGTCGACCAGCCAGTCGTGATGCAGCCGTTGATCGTCGCGAGCCGACGCCGGCCGCCACCCGTTGGCCAGGTAGAAACGCCGCCACGAGTCGTGTTCGCGCCGGCTCAGGAAGTCGATCTCGGCCGGGTCGAGCTCGTCACCGGTACCCTTCGCGGCCCAACTGCGGCCGAGCAGGGCGACCCCCGAGAACAAGCTGTGCACCTGCCTCAGGTTGCTGTCGCGAAAGAAGACAGGCAGTTCCGCCCACGGGCGCGCGGACGGCCGGCTGCTCACCGCGTCCCCCAACTGGGCGACATAGGCGGTGTGCATGAGTCGCGCCATCCTCGTCCAGTGGTCCTCCGGTTGCTGATCGCCGCTCAACAGGCCGACCCCGAAGCTGGTCAGCCGGCCAAGGAGGGGCCGATCGGGCATCTCGGTCGAGGCCGGGTCCACCGCCAGGATGGTGACCTCGGGCAGTTGGCCGGCCAGCCTCGTGGGCCGGTTGAGAGCCGGGGCGGCCTGGGCGATCACCAGCAGGGTGGTCAACTCGTTGCGACCCGCCGCCACCAGCACCGGGTCGGTGGCCGGGTCGGCGATCACCCGAACCACGTCGATGCCGCTGTCGTTGCCGAACCGGGCCTGTTGTTCGGTGTGCTCGGCGGCGAGTGCGGCAGCCCCGGTACCCACCAGGGTGACCTCTAGCCCGTCCAGCACCCGCTTGGGTTGCAGAACCCGTCGTTCCCGTTCGATTTGCGCCACCTCGGCCAGCACTGCCGCCGCCAGGTCGCCCTCGCCGGCCAGGACGAGCCGGCGGGCACCGATCAGCTCGAGCCGGCCGACCACCGCTCGCGCCGTCTGCTCCGTGGCCGACAGCGCATCGGCGAGCCACGCGCGGTGCGGGCTGATCGTGCTGCGCCGCCAGTTCTCCGCCGCCCACGGATCGTCGATACGCACCAGCACTCTGGTCACGATGCCCTCGTTCGGCAGCGCATCGTCCAGCGCCCGGGCGACGCGAGTGAAACCGGCCAGCGCCTCGGGAACCCGATCCTCGATGATGTGCACCGCTTCGGCCGAGATGCGGCCGCGTGAGGTGACCAGCTTGGCCAGGGTCTCGGCGTCGACCGTGTCGGCGGCCAGCACGCGACCGCCGAGGGTGCGGGTGCTCGAGACGAAGGCGTCGTCACCCGCCGAGTCGACGACCACCAGGGCGGCCCCGGGTGCCGAGTTCGCCGCGAGTACGCGCACCATTGCGGCGGCCTGCGTCGAGTCGCCCATGATCAGCACTGCGCGGCCCGACCAGAGCGCGAGCCACCGGTCGATCTGCCGGCGCAGCATGGCCGCCACCACACCCAGGACGCCGGCCAGCGCACCCCAGAGCGTGCACAGCCGGGCCAGGTGGGCGGCGAGCGGGGTCTGGGTCGGGCACCCGGGACCAGCGCCCCACGGTTCGGCCCCGTTGCCCGATAGCACCCAGATCAGCGGTTCGAAGAACGGTGGACCGTCGGGCGCGCAGTTCAGGTACGAGGCGAGCCCGAGCACCAGGGCCCCCATCGCGAAGGCGGTGACGCTGAGCACGCCGATCACCCGGCCGGGCGCGCTGCGCGCCCTGGCGTAGAGGGCTGCGGCGGTCACGATCGAGCCCAGAAACAGGGCGGGGACGGCGGGCTGGCGCGGATCGGTCAACCAACGGAACCAGTCGGGGCCGTCGACGCCGAGTGCTCGCAGCGCCGCCAGCAAGCCGAGTGCGGCAGCCAGTACGGCGAACGGAACCCACGCCCAGTCGGGCACCGTGCGTCGGCGACGCGACGGGGAGGCGAACAGCCTGCGCCGCCGCCAGGTTCCGATCAGCCCGCTCATAGGGGGCTGAGCCTACGGCGTGGGTGCGTCCGACGGCGAGGGCTCGGCGCTGGCCCTGGCGCGCTCCGACTCGGTGCGTGAGGGGGACGGCTCTGCGGACTTCGTGGGAGGGTCGGTCGGCTCGGGCGACGCACTCTTCTTGGGCGTCTCGGACGGCTCCGGAGCGGCCGACCTGGTGGGGGTCGGCGTCGGCGTCGGCGTGGGCGTGGGCGTCGGGGTTTCAGACGGCGTCGGTGTGGGCGTGGGCGTCTCGGACGGCGTCGGCGTCGGCGTGGGTGTCGGCGTCGGCTTCTTGGTGGTCTTCGTCGGGGTGGGCTTCGGCGCCTTGGTGGCGCTCGGAGTGGCCGACGGGCTGGGCCTGGCGGTCGGCCCCAGATCGTCGATCGGGCCGTCCGGACGCGGTGACGGCTTGCCGGTCAGGAAGGGAGCAGGGTCGACGTAGACGCCGTTCTCCTTGACCTCGAAGTGCAGGTGGCACCCGGTGGACAGGCCCGTGGTGCCCGACAGCGCGATGCCTTGGCCGGTCACGACGACCTGCCCCACCCGAACCCCGATGCGCGACAGGTGGGCGTACTTGGTGAGCAGTCGCTTTCCGTCGTAGAGGCCGTGATCGATGACCACCAGGTTGCCGTAGCCACCGTTCGGCCCCGCTTCGACCACGGTGCCGCGGTAGGCGGCGATGACCGCCGTACCGCACGCAGCGTGCATATCAACGCCGTTGTGCATGCGCCAGTAGTGCAGGATCGGGTGGAACCGCCGACCGAAGCCGCCGGTGATCGCGCCCGGCACCGGCGAGACGAAGTCGCTGCCGTTGGACTTGACCGCCTGACCGGGCGGCGGCGGGGCGAGGGTGTCGTCGTAATCGATGGCCTCGCGCTCGGTGGTGCGGTCCGGCACCTCTTGCGGCGGCGCGCTGAATCGCTGGTTATCGACCGGAACCAGGGCCGAACTGCTCGCCATCGGAGCATCGACGGCGCGGCTGGGCACGGCGGTACTCGCGGCAGAGGTGGTCAGCGCTGGTGCCAACAGCACGGCGATGCCGATCGCGACGCCGTTGAGCACCCATGAACTGGGCGCTATCGGCGTGTGTGCGGCGCGCCTGGCGCGCTCATGCCGAGGCCCCGCGCTGGTGTCTACTCGGCGCGCCTCAGGCTCGCGCCCATACAAACGTTTTGGTGGCGTGGCCATGCCCCCCAACCTTCCTCGCAACCAATATGCGAACCCTAGCAAGAAGGTGCGCGAATTCAGCTACGGGAATACGTTCCCTGAGTATTTCTCAATCAGTTCTACGGCAGTTCCCAGCAATGCACCGGGACATTTTCATGCATGCGCTCCGCATAGGCGGCGACCATGCGCCGCAAGGCCTCCTCGCGGTTCATTCCCGAGGCTTCGAATCTCTGCACCGCCTTGGTCTGCCATTCCGCACCGTTGGTGCCCGTCTTGCAGCGACCCTCGACGACGCCGAGCAGCCGATCGCGCACCGCCGGGTCGACCTGCCACTCGTCCAGGCCCTGATGGGCCAGCGGCAACAGGTGGCGCAGGATCAGCTCGCTGGCCGGCATCTCGCCGACTCCGGGCCAGAACAGGTCGGCGTCGATGCCCTGCCGGGAACCCTCCAGAAAGTTTGCGTGAGCGGTCGAGAATGCCAACCTCGTCCACACCGGACGATCCTCGTGCGCGAGCATCCGCAACGTGCCGTAGTAGAAGGCGGCATCGGCCAGGGTGTCGACGACCGTGGGCCCGGCGGGTAGGACGCGATTCTCGAGCCGCAGGTGCGGCTTGCCGTCCGCCACGTCGTAGATCGGCCGGTTCCAGCGATAGATGGTGCCGTTGTGCAGCCGCATCTCGGCCAACGAGGGGGTGCCGCCGGCATCGAGCACGGCTTGGGGGTCTTCGTCGTCGATCTCGGGCAGCAGGGCAGGGAACCACCGGGCGTTCTCTTCGAACAGGTCGAAGATCGAGGTGATCCAACGCTCGCCGAACCAGACCCGCGGCCGCACGCCCTGATTGGCGTACTCGATCGGCCGGGTGTCGGTCGACTGGGTGAACACTGCGATGCGCGTTTCGGCCCAGAGCCTGCTGCCCATCAGGAACGGCGAGTTGGCAGCCAGCGCCAACTGCGGGCCGGCCAGCACCTGAGCCGCGTTCCAGTGGTCGGCGAACTTCTCGGGGCGAACCTGAAGGTGCAGTTGCATCGAGGTGCATGCCGATTCCGGTGCCACCGAATCCACGTAGCAGGTCAGCGATTCCCCGGTCGTGCCCTCGATATCGATCAGGATGTCTTCACCGCGCGCGGCCAACACCGCGTCGTTTATCGCGGCATATCGGACGTTCTCGCTCATCCATTCGCCCTGGAACGTCTCGAGCATCACCGTCGGCAGGATGCCGGTCATGATGATGTGCGTGCCCATGGCTGAGGAGCGACGCTCGGCCGCGTTCAAGGACGCGCGCAGGGACTCCTCCAGTCGGGTCAACGAGTCGCCGTCGAGCGGGCCGGGGGGCACGTTGAACTCGATGTTGAACCGACCCAACTCGGTCTGATACTCCGGATCGGCGATGGCGGCGAGCACCGCGGAGTTGTCCATCTTCGGCCGGTAGTCCGTGTCGACCAGGTTGAGTTCGATCTCCAGCCCACTGAGTGGCTCGTCGAACTCGAAACTGTGCGCGGCTAGCATTTGTTCGAAGACGTCCAGGCAGTGCTGCACCTTCTCGCGATAACGCTGACGCTGTTCGCGGGTGTACGTCTTGGTTCCGATGTCGCGACCCATGGCGGGGAGTATGGCGCACCCGACACTCACGCGCTAGCATCCTTGTTCGTTCTTGTGAACGCTGTTCTCTAGATTGAATCGAGCGACGCCATGACCTCTCTTCACCGACCCATCGCCGGTTAGGGGACGCTGCCATGTCTCCGGTCCGCGGTGGAACCGATGTCACGCCACCGGGAGCCGCCCCGGCGGTCAGCCGGGGCATCGCCGTGCTCGACGTCCTGGCGTCCAGCGACAACGGCACGATGACTCTCTCCGACCTGAGCCGCGCGCTCGGTGTGCCCAAGTCGTCCACGAGCGCCATCTGTACCGCGCTCGAACTGGGCGGCCTGGTACGCCGCGACGACCTGGGCTACTCGCTGGGCCGCAAGCTGGTCGAGCTCGGAGGCGCCTACCTGGCCCGGTTGGACCAGGTCAGCGAGTTTCACCGCGCCTGCAGCGAATCGCCGATCTTTCGCGAAGAGACCCTGCGCCTCTCCACGGCCGCTGGCATCGACACCTTGTGCCTGGCGCGCTACGAAGGGCACCCGGCCATCCGCCTCACCACCAACATCGGCGACCGCCTGCCGGCCTCGTCGTGCGCTCAGGGCAAAGCGCTGCTGGCACGCCTGGATGACTCCGAGATCGAGCGGATGTACTACGGGATCGACACCCTGTCGCGACTGACCAGCCGGTCGCGCCGCAACCTCCCCCGGCTGCTGAAGGACATCCGGCTGGCCCGCGCGCGCGGCTATGCCGTCGATGAAGAGGAGTCGGCGGACGGGGTGATGGGGCTGGCCGTGGTCGTGCCCACGCGAGGGGTCCGCGCGCCGATCCTGGCGATCAGCGTGACCAAGCATCGCTCGGACTGGTCCGACGAACTGCGCGACACCCTCGCCACCGAGCTGAAGCGCGTGGCGCACATGCTCGGCAATCCCATGGCGACCGGCTAGCCACCGCACCCACCCTGATCACTGGTCGACGCTTGCTCCGGATCGTTCGCTCTATTGACCAGCGTTCAATCTATGGTGCATAGTTGTGCCACGCCCTACTTGAGAACAAGGGAGCTCTCGATGTCCGAGCCTTATGCCGCGCAACACACGACGACCGAGGAAGCTGTCGACCCGGTCCAGCTTCGCCGCGCCACCCTGGCCTCATCGGTCGGATCGGCACTGGAGTACTACGACTTCTCTATATCTACGGCCTGGCCAGCGCCCTGATCTTCGGCGAGCTGTTCTTCAAGCCGCTGGGGCCGGCCGGAGGCCTGATCGCCGCCTTCGGCACCTACGCCGTCGGTTTCGCCGCTCGCCCGGTCGGCGGCCTGTTCTTCGGCGCGATGGGCGACCGGATCGGCCGCAAGATCGTGCTGATCATCACCATCGCCCTGATGGGCGGTTCCAGCATGTTGATCGGCCTGCTGCCCACCTACGACGTCGCCGGCATCTGGGGCGCCATTCTGCTGATCGTCCTGCGCATCGCTCAGGGTCTCGGTGCCGGAGCCGAACAGGCCGGAGCCACCGTGTTGATCTCCGAGTTCGCACCACGTAAACGCCGGGGATTCTTCGCGGCACTGCCCTTCGTCGGCATTCAGGTCGGCACCCTGCTCGGCGCGGGCACCTTTGCCCTGCTGGGCCTGGCCAATCGCGAGGTGTTGTTCGGCTGGCTGTGGCGGGTGCCCTTCCTGCTCGGCGCCGTACTGATCATCGTCGCCGTGGTGATCCGGATGCGACTCAAGGAGTCCCCCGCCTTCGAAGCCCTCGAAGAGGCCGAGGCCCACCGTGACGCCCCGATCAAGCAGACCGTCGGCCAGGCCATTCGCACCTCCCGCAAGAACATCCTGGTCGGCATCGGCCTGCGGATGGGCGAGAACGGCAACTCCTCGATCTACTCCGCCTTGCTGCTCGCCTACGTCGCCAGCCTGCCCGAGTTCTCCACCCAGAAGCTGATCGGCACCTGGGGCGCCGTCCTGGCCGCCGGCATCGCCATCTTCACCGTGGTGCTGTTCGGCCACCTCTCCGACAAGGTCGGCCGGGTTCCCGTCTACCGCTGGGGTGCACTCTTCACTGCCGCATTCGCCTTCCCGGGTTTCTGGTTGCTGACCCTCGGCCAGGTGTGGTTGGTCCTGCTGGTGATGGGCGTCGGCATCGGCATCGGCGTGCAGTCGATGCTCGGCCCCCAGTGCGCACTGCTGCCCGAGCTGTTCGGCAACGCACACCGCTTCACCGGTGTGGCAACGGCTCGCGAGTTCTCCGCCGTCATCGCCGGCGGCATCGCTCCCCTGCTCGGCGCGGTGCTGCTGGCCGTCACCGGCAACGCCTGGTGGATCATCGCCCTCTACTCCGCGGTGCTGGCACTGATCTCTTTCGCCACGACCTTCGTCACCCCCGAGACCCGGGGCCGTAGCCTGACGGATCTCAACGACGCCGGACAGGAAGTTGCCCATGCCTGAACAGAACACCCGGGTCAGGGTGGTCATCGCGACTCCCCTCGCCGCCGAACTGTGTGATCGCGTCGCCGCCGTCGACCCTCGGGTCGAGGTGGTGGTGGATCAGGAGTTGCTACCCCCCATGCGCCATCCGGCCGACTTCAGCGGTGACCCGTCCTGGTCACGCACCGAGGCTCAGCAGGCACGCTTCGACGCCATGCTCGACACCGCCGACGTGCTGTACGGGATTCCCGATGTGCAACCTGCCGCTCTGACCCGCACGGTGGACGCCAATCCCGGCCTGAGGTGGGTGATGACGATGGCCGCGGGCGGCGGCAGCCAGGTGATGGCGGCCAACCTCTCCGCCGAGGCGCACCAACGCATCGTGTTCACCACCTCGGCCGGCGCCCACGGCATTCCGCTGGCTGAGTGGGCGGTCTTCGGACTGTTCTGCGGCTGCAAGGAACTGCCCCGGCTGCAGCGCCAGCAGCAGGCCCACGAGTGGCCGACCCGGATCGTCGGGCGTCCGATCGAGGGCAGCACGGTGCTGATCGCCGGGCTGGGCGGCATCGGCCAGCAGGTCGCCAAGCGCTGCAAGGCGCTGGGCATGACCGTGTTGGGCGTGAAGCGCCAGGTCAGCGACGTCGAGAACGTCGACGAGGTGCATGCGCTCGACGATCTGGATCAGATCGTGGGCCGGGCCGACCACATCGTGCTCACCCTGCCCGGCACCCCGCAGACCGAGAAGCTGGTCGACGCACACCTGCTCGCCCTGGCCAAGCCAGGCGTAACCGTGGTCAACGTCGGTCGCGGCACGGTCATCGATCAGGACGCCCTGGTGGACGCGCTGCGCACGGGTCAGGTGGGTTTCGCCGCCCTGGACGTGTTCGAGCGCGAGCCACTCGAGAACGACTCCCCGCTGTGGGACCTCGACAACGTGCTGGTCAGCCCTCATTCCGGCGGCCTGGATTCCAAGGAGGACGAACGCATCTGCGACATCTTCTGCGAGAACCTGCGGCGGTACCTGGCCGGGCGTCCGCTCAACAACGTGGTCGATCCGGGCCAGGGCTACTGAGGTGGAGCTGCTGGTCAGCGCCAACGACGCCAAGCTGGTCCGGATCGACGGAGTCGACACTTTTCCGGACGGAGCGGGGCCGGACACGCTCAGCCTGATCGATCTCGACCAGGCAGTGGTGGTGCTCAGTGTGCCCGTGCAGAACTCGATCGTCGGCCCACCCCAGGCCGTGGCACTCTCGCCGGACGGTGCCCTGGCGGTCGTGGCGGCGCCCACCAGCTACGACCGGGCAGCCGGCTCGCTGGTCTTCGCGGACCTGCTTCAGGTGGTGCGACTCGACACCGAGCCACCACGGGTCGAGGTGATCGAGATCGGGGCGCACCCGCAATCGGTGGCCTTCACGCCGGACGGCACTCGCCTGCTCGCCACCACGGTGAGCGGGGAGGTGCTGCTGTTCGACGTGGCCGGTGGATCGGTGGCGCTGCGCCAGCGCCTGATGGTGAGCGGTGGAAGCCTGTCGGGGCTCGGCGTGCTGGCCGACGGCACCGGTGCCATCGTGTCGCTGCGTGCCGAGCAGGGGGCGGTCACCATCGATCTCACCGGCCCGGACGCCGTGTTGCTGCCCGAGCGCCTGGCCACCGGCGTCAGCCCCTACGGAGTCGACACCGACGGCTCCGGCAACTGGGCCGTGATCGGCAGTGTCGGTTGGGCCGGTAAGGGGTCGCGCAACGGCAAGAGCGTCGCCGACTCCGACCTGATCACCCTGGTGGACACCTCCGTTCGTCCGTTCCGCTCGGTCGATCACGCGGCGGTGGCTTCGGTCGCCGAAGGCGTGGCCATCTCGCCCGACGGACGTTGGGTGGTCGCCCTATGCATGGCCGGCAGCCAGCTACCCGCCGGCAGCGCCGGGCACAGCCCCACCGGACGCCTGGAACTGTTCGCCAACGACGAAGGCACGCTACGAAAGGTGGATTCGCTGCCCACCGGTGCAGCCGCCCAGGGCGTGGTGTTCAGCAGCGACTCCGGTCGTGTGGTGGCCCAGCTGTACGCCGATCGGTGCCTCGGCGTCTACGAGGTGTCGGCCGACGGGTTGACCGACACCGGCGTTCGCATTCCGGTCGCCGGCGGCCCGGCGTCCCTGCGCCGAGGCTTCTGAGAGCGACTGTCTGCCCTGGCTGGTGTCGAACCGCCCCTCCGCAACCGGCTGAGCGTTCACCCCGCCGACCGACCTCCAAAGAGTGATCCAGATGGTGCACCGCTATCGACCCCCGATCTGGATCGCTCCTCGGCTCGACCATCGGGACCGAAGCTCGACCCGTCGAATCCCGCGGGACGCACAACTTAGTGGTCTAAGGTAAGCGCCCGTGGGCGAAGTCATCTCGGTCGTGATGCTGGTGGTGGTGCTCGGCTTCGCGGTGATTCGCCCCCGGGGGCTGCCCGAGGCTGTCGCCGCAGTGCCCGCAGCCCTGATCGTCATCGTGACCGGTGCCCTCGGCTGGGATCAGGCATGGGCCGAGATCGTGCATCTCTTTCCGGTGGTGGCCTTTCTCGCCGCCGTGCTGGTGATCAGTGAGCTGTGTGACGCCGACGGGCTGTTCCGCTACGCCGGTGCCCTGATGGCGGCCAAGAGCCGCGGCGATGCGCACCGGCTGCTGGTCTTCGTCTTCGTGCTCGCCTCGGGCGTGACAGCGGTGCTCTCACTGGACGCCACCGTCGTGCTGCTCACCCCCGTGGTGTTCGCCACGGCATCCCGCATGGGCGTCAGGCCCAAACCGCACGCGTAGGCCTGTACCCACCTGGCCAACGCCGGTTCCCTGCTGCTGCCGGTGTCGAACCTGACCAACCTGCTGGCCATGTCTGCCGCCGGGCTCACCTTCGTCAGCTTCGCCGGTTTGATGGTGGTGCCCTGGTTGGCCGTGATCGCCGTCGAGTACGCGGCCTTCCGGCTGTTCTTCGCCTCCGACCTCTCCATTCCCGCCACCAACCCCGAGCCCCCCGAGGTGCCGCCGCTGCCGAAGTTCTCCGCAGCCGTGCTGGCACTCACCCTGGCCGGTTTCGTGGTGGCGTCCTCGTTGCAGATCGAGGCCGCCTGGGTGGCGCTGGCCGGCGCGCTGGTAATGCTGGTCAGGGCGCTGAAGCTGAAGCAGGTCACCGCGAAGGACGTACCGGGCTTCATCAACCTCGGCTTTCTCGGCTTCGTGCTCTCGCTCGGCATCGTGGTGACGGCCGTCGTCGAGGGCGGACTCGGGGCGGCCATCGGAACCATCGTTCCCCAGGGCGACACCCTGGTGGCGCTGCTGCTGTGGGCCGGCCTGGCCGCCGTTCTGGCCAACGTGGTGAACAACCTGCCGGCCGTTCTGGTGCTGCTGCCCTTCGCGGCCGAAGCCGGTACCGGAGCGGTGCTGGCGGTGCTGATCGGCGTGAACGTGGGCCCGAACCTGACCTACGTCGGCTCGCTGGCCACACTGCTGTGGCGACGGATCGTCCAGGCACACGACCACGAGACACCGATTCAAGAGTTCACCCTGCTCGGGCTGCTGGCCACTCCCCTCGCAATCGTCGTCGGAGTGGTGGCACTGTGGGTTTCACTGATGGTGATGGGAGGCGTGCAATGAAGCTTGCCGTGTGGGTGACCGAGGGCACCTGGCCCGCCTGCGTGGACGCGGCCCGCGACCTGATCGGATCGCAGCCGGCCGAGGTCACGCTGATCCATGTGCGCGAAGGCGGGCGCCCCGCACCCGAGCAGGGCTTCGGATCCCTGATCGGACGCGGTCGCCGCCAGCGCGCCGAGGACCAACTGCGCCAACTGTCCGAGGACGCCGCCTCGCAGATGCTCGACCAGGCCGCCCAACGACTCGGGCTGCCGGCCACCCAGCGACTCGAAACCGGATTTCCCGAACGTGTGGTCACCGCCGTGTCCGCGGAGGTCGACTACCTGATTCTCGGACGGGACGGCGATCGTAGCCGGCTCGGACCCAACAGCCTCGGCAGGCACACCCGGTTCGTGATCGACCACGCTCCCTGCCGGGTGCTGCTGATCTGGCCGGGTGTGGCACCGTCCATCGGCTCGATCCCTCCGCCACCAGCGGATCGCTGACCCTGCGTGGGCCGGAGCGGCGCTGGTCCCGGCGGTGTCATGCCTGCGATCACCCCCTCGGTCGGACGCGTTCGCGTGTCTCACCCGAAGGTGGTGCGGGGTCGAAGTGACGGTGCTACTGTGCTCGTGAGCGCGAGCTCACGTAGGGTTGCTACCCGCCTGGGGCAAGACCTGAGATGCACGAGGGTGCAACTCGGGTCGTTTTTTGTCTCCGGCAAATTATCCATATCTAGCTAGTAGTTAGGAACCGACAATGGCGTCCACTACTGCCGAGCAGATCGTCGAGAAAGTCGGCGGTCCCGGCAACATTTCCAGTCTCACTCATTGTGCGACGCGGCTTCGCTTCGAACTGAAGGATGCCAGCGTTGTCGACCAGAAGGCCGTGGAGAGCATTCCCGGCGTGCTGGGTGCCGTCCCCCAGAGCGGCGATCGCTATCAGGTCGTGATCGGCGGCGCCGTCGCCAACGTGTATGCCGACATCACCAACCTGCCCTCGATGAAGGGCGGCGGCAACAAGGCGGCCAGCGACGCTGACGTCAAGGCCGCCGAGCGGGCCAAGGCCCGCGGCAAGGTGGCCTGGCTGGACGCGTTCTTCGAGTACCTGTCGAACTCGTTCCGCCCGCTGCTCGGCGTGCTGCTCGGCTCCTCGCTGATCATCGCGATCGCAGCCGTCCTCGACGCCCTCAGCATCGTCCCGTTCCAGGGCGTGGATCGCCTGACGGCAGCCGGGGCCACCTGGGTCTTCTGGGACTCGATGTGGAAGTCCGTGCTGTACTTCCTGCCGATCATGGTCGCCTACAACGCGGCCAAGGCCCTCAAGGTCGATCCGTGGATCGGCGGCGCGGTCATGGCCGCGGTGTTCACCCCGGATTTCCTGTCCCTCAAGGGCGCGGCGACCACCATCTGCACCAAGAACCCGACGCTCGGCACTGACCAGTGCGTGGCGCAGATCTTCGGCCTCCCGATGCAACTGAACGACTACGGCGGCCAGGTGTTCGTTCCGCTGATCATGGTCGCTGTGCTTGCCCAGGTGTATCGCCTGCTCAACAAGATCTTCCCGGAGAACGTGCAGATGGTCTTCGTGCCGTTCTTCTCCCTGCTGATCATGGTGCCCGTCACCGCGTTCCTGATCGGCCCGCTCGGCATTTGGCTGGGCAGCGCCCTGGGGGCCGGTCTGGCCTGGTTGAACAACACGGTGCCGTTGCTGTTCGCGGTGCTGATCCCGATGATCTACCCGTTCCTGGTGCCGCTCGGCCTGCACTGGCCACTGAACGCGCTCATGCTGTCCAACATCAGCACCCTGGGCTACGACTTCATCCAGGGCCCGATGGGCACCTGGAACTTCGCCTGCTTCGGCGCCACCGCCGGCGTGCTGGTCGTGGCCAGTCGGGCGAGAGACATGGAGGTGCGGCAGACCGCCATCGGCGCCCTGGCCGCAGGCCTCCTGGGCGGCATCTCGGAGCCGTCGCTGTACGGCATCCACTTGCGCTACAAGCGGATCTATCCCCGCATGCTGGTCGGCTGCGCGGTGGGTGGCGTGACGATCGGCATCCTGGGCTGGATGTTCGGCAGCGTCAAGACCGGCGCGTTCGCCTTCACCTCGCTGCTCACCATTCCGGTGTTCAGCCCGATGTGGATCTACGCCATCTCCATTGCGGCCGCCTTCGCCACCGCAATGATCCTGGTCATCGCCTCCGACTACCGCACGCCCGAACAGCGGGCCGAGTTCGCCGCTCTGCAGGCCGAAGGTAGCGCTGACGTCGGTCCGGCGTCCGTTGCCCCGGCCGCCGCTGCCGCTCCGGTCGCCGGTGGTGTGGGCACGCTGGTGGCCACTCGCCGGGTCGTCGCTCCGATCGCCGGACGCGTCGTGCCGCTGGCCGAGGTCAACGACAAGGTGTTCGCCTCGAAGGCACTTGGTGACGGGGTCGGCATCGTTCCGTCCGACGGTCACGTCATCGCACCCGTCTCGGGTGTGCTGGTCACGGTGCCCGACAGCGGTCACGCGTTCGGCATCAAGACCGACGACGGCGTCGAGGTGCTCGTGCACGTCGGCATCGACACGGTGCAACTCGGCGGCAAGGGTTTCCAGCTCGATGTCGTCAAGGACCAGCGCGTCGAGGTCGGTGACCTGATGGCCCGGGTCGATCTGGACGCCATCAAGGAGGCAGGTTTCGACACCACCACCATCGTGGTCGTGATCAACACCGCCGCCCTCAAGTCGGTGACCCCCGCCGGTGCCAGCGACGTCTCGACGGGCGACACCGTCATCGACGTCGAAGCCTGAGAAAGGAATTGTTCGGGGCGGCTCAGTGCGCTGAGCCGCCCCGCACTATGTGATTCGATGGAAATACTTCGCGTCTTCAACAACAACCTCGTGCTCGCGTTGGACGATCACGGACGCGACGTCATTCTGACCGGGCGGGGCCTGGGCTTCCAGGCCCGTCCCGGCCAGCAGGTCGATGCGTCGAAGGTCGTCCGCATGTTCGTGCCGATCGACGGACGCGATCCCGACCACCTGGCCGAGCTACTGTCCAACATTCCGCCCGAGCACATCCAACTCGTCGGCCAGGCCCTGGCCGAGGTGGGCCTCGACTCCGTCTCACGCAATCCGGCGATGATCATCGCCCTCGCCGACCACGTCGGTTTCGCCCTACGGCGGATCGCCCTGGGGATGAACATCACGTACCCGATGTTGGCCGAGGTGAAGCATCTCTACGCCGAGGAGTACGCCCGCTCCGAGGCCCTGTTGCGCGCCATCAACGCGCGCACCGACGTGCAGCTGCCCGATCTCGAAGCCGTCGGTCTCGCGCTGCACCTGGTCAACGCCGGGTTCGCCACCGGCGACCTCTCCTACACCTACAAGATGACCGGCGTGATCCAGCAGATGGTCCGGGTGATCGAAGAGGCGTTCGGGGTCACCCTCGACTCGGGCAGCGTCAGCGTCGGCCGGTTCATCACGCACCTGCGCTACCTGTTCGTGCGCATCCACCAGCATCAGCAACTCAATGCCGAACCGTCGCCGGTGGGCGCCGCGATCCGCGATTCGTTTCCGGAGGCCGCCGAGTGCGCCGTGCGGTTGTCGGGCCTGCTCGAGTTGAGGCTCGGCTCGGCATTGACCGCTGACGAGGTGTCCTACCTCGCTCTGCACGTGGCCCGTGTCACCACCCCGGACCGCTGAGGCCCACGTTGCGCGGTCTCGCGCTTCGCTGTGGTGTCGGCCAGTAGGTTGAACGCATGGAGTTGATCCGGCACTTCCCCGCCGAGAACGTCGCATCCGCCCTCGCTGATTGGGCCTGGTTGCCCGAGCTCGAAGGCACGACCGCCCTTGTCGCGTCCGCCTTCGGTGACCTGTTTCTGGAGGGGCCGGACGGGGTGTGGTTCCTCGACACGATCGAGGGCACGCTGACCCGCGAGTGGCCGCATGCCGCCGCCCTGCAGGACGCTCTTGGCTCGATCGAGGGCCAGGACCGATTCCTGCTGATGGGGTTGGTGCAGGCCGCCTACGACGCCGGCCTGGAACCGTCGTCCGATGAGGTGTTGTCGTTCAAGCAGCCGCCGACTCTGGGCGGTGCGTTCGACGTCGCCAATCTGCAGACGATCGAGTTCGCGGCCGCGCTTAGGGCCGCGGGGCAGCTGCACCAAGGGATCAAGGCTCAATCGCCCAGCTAGGCAGCCGATGTGCCGCATGCTTCTCGGCGTGAGGGGACCTCGTCTCTGGATCACCGCGAGGCGTCAGGTCTAGGGAAATGCTGATTAATGAGCGAGTCTTGGCGGTCGGGGTGCGGCTGCTCGATGGGGTGTCGTGGGGCCTGAATCGTACGGTGGCTAGGTAAAATGGCTCTTCACAATCGACGGT
>Ga0209277_10000092_pt1 | contig 44414 bp, 70 predicted proteins | sample JI81AbrownDNA_FD_187503 | JGI IMG/M metagenome (GOLD analysis project Ga0209277, IMG submission 187503) | Wastewater effluent complex algal communities from Wisconsin, to seasonally profile nutrient transformation and Carbon sequestration -... | ecosystem: Engineered > WWTP > Effluent > Algae... | reverse complement strand
CGCGCCCCGAGCGCATGGAGGAAATAAATATGGGCTGTGATTTAGAGGATGTACTTAGAGACTTTAAAGAATTTAAAGATATGGCTTTGTACTGGTTTAATTGCAGGAGCTTTGAATACAAAGAGTTGAATGAAAAACTAGATTCATTAGAACAGTTTCTTAGAGAGAAAAACGAACAAGAACAATGAGCGCATGGAGTGTGAAATGAATGAGCCAAAAGTTCTAGATATCGCCAGTGCCATCCTATCTGCACAGGCAGCAGCATATAGTCAAAATTTACCGTTTCTATGTGAACATGCAGAGCGCTTCGCTGTAAATTCCCTAATTTTAGCCGAGGCCCTAGTGAATTCAAAACAAAAAACTAAGGATTGGACTCCAGCTCAAAAGATGAACTTAGTAAAGTATGGGGTTAAACCTGATGAATCAAAATAACTGCGCATGGAGGTTGGGATGAGTGACTTGGTAAGGACAATCACGTTGGTAGTAAAAACAGCAGAAAAATACCCTGACTGGATACTAAAATCGCATCTTAGTGGTCCTGTAAATGGCATCAAAGTTATTAAAATTCAAGATGGTGATGCTATTAAAAAACTTGAGCAGGCCTATGATGAAATGGACTCGGAAGCTATTGCTGAAATTGAAGAGATGGAAGCATGACCCAGCTACCTAAAAAGCTTCAAGAGGCGAGAGATAATGCGGTCACACAGATTGTCAAAGGCTATGACGATATTGATGGACACGATTATGACGTATGTAGAAAAGGCTTCGATTCCTGCGCATCCCTCCTGCTACCTGAAATCGAGAAGCTGGTTGAGGCTTCAGCATTTACAACTAGAACACTTGGCGGATGGCTCGATAGATTATCAGTTGAGGGCGTCACTCATCCAAGTCAGTTAACTTTTGATATTACAATAAGCGAGTTAGTGAACACGCTAAAGCGACATGAAAAGTGTTTGGCTAAATGGCGCGAGTTCACGGGGGATACATGACCAAGTGGAGAAAAATGAACAGATTGAGAGTTTGAAATGAATTTTGAATTGGCAATAAGGGCTGAAATAGCAACCCAACACGTAATGCACGAAACAGAACAGGAGCAAACCCTCCCTCTGGAAATGTATGTTGGTATTGGATACGACTTAATAACCAAAGACCCAGAAAAATGGAAAGCTATACAAAAAGCTTATAAGCTTGATGTTGCCAGAGCTTTAAGGGCTGGGCGTAGTTTTCACAAAGAGTTTAAGTACAGAGAGTTACCATGACCAAGTGGAGAAAAATGAACAGTGCTCCAAGGGATGGGACACCTATCCTAGTTGGGAAGTGGGTAAAGATTGGTGATGCTGAACCAAAGTGGGATCAATTTGTTTTTAAATTAAATCCAACGGACGAAGATGAAGATGAAGATCTGGTTAAAATATTCTGCGCCTGGACGGTGATACCTAAGCCGCCGCATTGGGGGAAGGAATGAGTGTTTGGTACTGGCCAGAATTTGATGAGATTCTTTTGCTCGCTAGTAACGAAGTGATCGGTGACCTTGATTTGAATGAAATCGATGAATGTTACTGGCCTAGGTTAATGCTATCAAGATGCGTTTACATTGGAGAGTTTGAATGACCGAACTGCCATGTTTTGACGTAGACCCTGTGACTATTTGGTACAATAGAAGACTCAACATACTCTACCTACTCGTGCACACATGGATTGGGGAGGGTGTCTCAGGGTGCTGTGACGAATCTTGCGAGCATTCGTTTGAGGACCTGCACAATAAATACTCTGACTTCATTGGAGAGTTTGAATGACCGAACTACCATGCATAGTCTGTAAAACCTATCACTCTGAACGCGAAGGATGCGCTAAAATGACGTTTACTAAACTCAAAGATTACGCAGTGGTTTTCTTGCTCATGGCTTTTCTGTGGCCGTTACTTTACACGATTGCGGATGATGAGGAGATGCTTTGAAGGCTGTAGTTGAGTGGATATTTTACTGTGCGATGCTTGTGGGTATATCTGCTTTGATTGTGTTTATCTTGTTTGGAAGAGCGGGAGCTTAGTGTGGCGAAGAGAATGCGCCGACAGAGAGAGAGTATCAAAACTCTAACGAAAGACAAGTTCTTATCGGACGCTGATGTTGAGACGTTAAAGGAAACGATAAAGACTCACCCTACGATGCCTGAGAGAACTAGAGTTTTATTTGAATTGGCGCTCCGGACTGGCGCTAGGGCCGCTGAGCTATTGGATTTAAGACTAGCGGATGTTAATCCGGATGGAAAGACTATTTTTATCTACGGACTAAAAAAGGGATATTCCAGAGAGATCCCTATTCCGCCTGTTTTGTGGCAGAAAGTGCGAAATTTAGCTGAAAAGGACCCAGAAGGGCTTGTTTTTCGCTATTCTTATGAATGGCTTAAGAAAGAATGGGCCAAATACAGGCCGAATAAGACGAAACGGTTCCACGCACTGCGCCACACATTTGGTGTAAGATTGTATAAGAAAACAAGGGACATCCATCTTGTAAAGACGGCTATGGGTCACAAATCACTGATTTCTACCCAAGTATATGTCGATTTCACGTACTCCCAGAGCGAACTTCGCAAGGTTCTAGACGTAAAATAGCCTAGACAGCAAAGACTTGACCAAATTACCTTTGGTTAATGGGAGAAATAGTAAACAACGCACCGGCCCTCATAGAAACCGACGACACATCGGCCCGAGAAATTGCTGCGAGCCTCTTAACCATAGGGCTAGCTGAAAAATTTAAGAAAATCCCTCCAGAGTACTTTGAAATGGAGTTTGGTCAACTAGAAAGAGAAGTTGAGCCAACTCAGATTGAAATGATGCTGCGCAGGGCATTCTGGGTGGAAGTCAGGCGTGTCAGTACGGAAAAAGGCACCGTCATAAAGCCCGTGAACATCTACAGCGGGATTTGTACGAAGGAAAACTTCTCGCTAGTTGTGAATAATCAAAAAAAGCTCGTCTACCTTCTTACGCCGCCCCGCACCTATGAGCAAAACGTAAATCACCTGATCGACCGGGGCATGGAGAAGCTCATGTCGGTCTTGGACGCAAAGCTTGTATATTCAAACGGCCACATGGACGCAAAAGCCACAAAAACGCTTTTGGATGTAGTGGCTTATTTTGAGTCGAGGATTAAGGGCGGCATAAAACAAAAAATGGACATCAATTCTAAGAATCAGAATTTAGATGTGCAGGTCACAGTTTCTACAAACAACATGCAGGACCTTGATCAGAAGCTTGCAAAAATGCGCGAGGATTTGGCGGTCTATGCAGGGCAAGAGTTGGTTCAAGGGTTGCCGGAGAGAGTAATAGATGTCGAAGAAACGGAGACTTGATCCGGAGAAGATCGAAGAGCTCAAAAGACAAGAGCTTGAGATTCTAACTCAGAAGATGGCTCTCATAGAGGGTCTCCCCCATCGGTACGGTTGGAAGTGGTACGGGTGGGCTAAAAAGATTTACGAGTCAGTGAACAGAGAAGTTTTCTGTACGGCTGCGAACCAAATTTCCAAATCATCGACTGCGGTAAGAAAAAATATTGAGTGGGCCACGAACCCAGAAATTTGGAAGCATGCTTGGCCAACACTTGCTCCAGGCCAAAAGCCAAATCAGTTCTGGTATTTTTACCCCACGCAAGACGTTGCGACGGTGGAATTTGAAACGAAGTGGGAGCCGCTATTTCTTCCGAGAAATGAATTTAAAAAGCATCCGCTATTTGGTTGGCGCGAAGAGTACAATAAAAATCATATCCACTCGATCCATTTTAATTCAGGTGTAACGATTTATTTTAAATCCTACGAGCAGAAAGTCGCAAACCTTCAAACGGGCACCGTGTACCACATCACTTTAGATGAGGAGTGTCCGGAGCCACTTTTGCCGGAGCTTCAAGCAAGGCTAAATGCTTCGGATGGGTATTTGCTTTCTGTGTTTACAGCGACACTCGGTCAGCTTTATTGGGAGCGGACGATGGAGCCCAAATCAAAAGAAGAGGAGCTCCATCCGAACGCTTTAAAAATGAGTGTGAGTGTTTACGAGTGTCAGACTTATGAGGACGGAACCCCTTCGCACTGGACGCCTGAGAAAATTCAGCGAGCGGTAGAGAGATGTGCGTCTCCTGCGGAAGTGCAGCGGCGGATTATGGGTCGGTTTGTGAAGTCTGACGGTTTGCGGTTCCATGGGTTTGACAGGACTAAAAACATAGCGCCAAAACATTTGCTGCCAAAACATTGGCTCATGTACTGCGGCGTTGATCCAGGGACGGGCGGGGATAAAGCGCATCCGGCTGGAATAGTTTTCCTGGCCGTAGATCCAAGTTTTAAAAAGGGCCGTGTGTTTAGGGCATGGCGTGGGGACGGGAAATCGACGACTTCTCAGGACGTGTTAAATAAGTTTCGGGAGATGAAGGGGAGTTTAAGGTTTGTTCTTCAGATTTATGATTACGCTTCACGCGACTTTTTTCTAGTGGCGAGCAGACAAGGGGAGACGTTTACTCCTGCCAATAAGGACAGGGACGCAGGGTTTGGGTTACTCAATACGCTTTTCAAAAACGGAATGCTTGCGATTCAAGGTGAGGACCCGGAGCTAGAAAAACTTGTGAGTGAGCTTTGCTCAATTCCAGCGAATGCGAAAAAGACAGATCACTTCACGGACGACCTATCTGACGCACTACGATATGTGGTGGAATGTGTGCCTTGGGATTTTGCGGATCACGAAGTGGTGATTAGGGAGAAGGATATTTTGGCGGAGCAGGCTGTGGAGCCAGAAAAAACTGGACCGGCTTTGCGGCGGGAATGGTTTGAGGGTGTAAAGGAAGAGTCCGATGAAGTAACCGACGAGCTTGACTTCTGGAATGATGTGGCGGGAACATGAGTCTTGTGACATTATCATTACAAGAAGTTAAATCGCTTCTAAGTCACTTGAATAAGTTCGGGGCCAAATCCTTTGAGGGGTTTGGTTTTAAAGTGGAGTTTCAAGGCGCGACCCTTGCTGAGAAGCCCAGAACAGTACGCCAAACCAAGGCGTCTGCAAAAAATGCCGCTGAAATAGAGCAGCTAAGTTTTCTTCATGAGAACGCAGACGTAGTGGAAGACCGTATATCTAGCGCGCTTATTGAAGATCCGGCTGAATATGAGCGGCTCCTACGTGAAGGGGAGCTAGAGGATGACCGAGGGGAAACCTCACAAGATCGAGGACTTGAATCGGCTGTACAGTGAAGCTGATCAGTGTGATCAAGAGCATTTTTCAGAGCAGCGATCAAATGTCCTCTTAATAGCGGGCGAGCATTATACAAAACGAAATTCAAAATATTGGAATAGAGTCAGAGACTCTAAGGATTTATCTAGCGAGCAAAAGCTTCGACTAACTAAAAATCATATAAACCGAATCGCTAAATTTTATGTGAATCAGATTATGTCACATGCGCCTTCGGTTGTCGTTGCACCAAAAAATGAAAAAGAACTACAAGATCAGAAGACCGCAGAGTTGAACAATGCCGTTTGGCAGGACCTAAGAAAACGACAAGGTTTGCGCTTAAAGACTCAGTCTTGGTGCAAAGACTTCATAGACCTTGGCGAAGTTGCGTTGAAGTTATTTTGGAACCCTAATAAAGGACGCTTTATGGGGTACCAGGCGGAGACGGATGAATTGGGTAATGTCCTCACGGATGAGAACGGTCAACCGACCCCATCAAAAACTCCGGTTTTTGAAGGCGAGATAGAGTTTGAGCGAATTTGGGCTTTCAATCTTTTGAGAGACCCGAGCGCTAAGACGATGGATGACTCGGCCTTCTTTATATATCGAAAAATGATCGACATCGCCAAGCTAAAAGCACTTGTTGGTGATGACGAAGAGAAGCTTAAGATGATTACCGAAGACAAAGACGACACCTACATGGTCTTTGACGGCAATCAAACGAACTATCAAAAAACAGACAAGCAGGCTCTTTTAAGAGAATATTACTTCAAGCCGTGTGTGGATTATCCTCAAGGGTACTACTACATTACAACACAGTCTGGGATTTTGTTTGAGGGGGAACTCCCGTATGGAATTTTCCCAATCGTATACGCAGGCTTTGACGAAGTCCAAACTTCGGCTCGTCACAAGTCTATTATTAAACAACTTCGTCCGTATCAAGCGGAAATTAATAGAAGTGCCAGTAAAATTGCTGAGCACCAAGTAACTTTAGGCGACGATAAGCTTCTAGTTCAAAGCGGAACAAAGGTAACAAACGGCGGGCATTTGCCGGGTGTTCGAACGCTTCAATATTCAGGCGCAGCCCCTACGGTTCTTCAAGGCCGGGCGGGCGATCAGTATGTGTCCTATATGTCTTCTCAAATTGCGGAGATGTATCAGGTCGCAAACATGAAGGAGCTTGATGAGAAGGCGGACACGAAGCTTGATGCTTTTGGTGCGCTGTGGGCGAATATTCGTCAAAAGAAGAAATTCTCAACTTACGGCGAGAAGTTTGAGGGCTTTTTAATTGAGGTGTGTGAAGTCGCACTTAAATTAGCGAAGGAATATTACACGCCTGAGATGTTGATTCCTGCGATTGGTAAAAATGAATACGTAAACATCGCAGAATTTAAAACGTCAGAGCCACTTTGCTACAAAGTTAAACTAGAGGCCACGAACGACGACATTGAAACGATGATGGGTCGGCAGCTTGCGATCAACCATGCTCTTCAGTACGTTGGAAACCAGTTATCGAAGGAAGACATCGGTAAGATGCTTCGCACGATGCCTCTTGGGAACTTGGAAGAGAGCTTCTCTGATCTTACGATTGATTATGATTCAGCGACGAACATGATTTTAGCCCTTGACCGAGGGGACAGTCCGCTTCCCAATAAGTATGATGAAGCGAAGTATATGCTGAAGAGACTTGTAGCTAGAACTAGGCTTGCAGATTTCTTGCAGTTAGACCCGCTGATTCAGCAGAATTATCAGAACATGATTGGCATTTATCAGCAAATTATCGAGGAGCAGCAGCAAGAAATTTTGGCTGCCCAGGCTGATTACATACCGTCATCTGGCGCGCGGATCAAGGTGGACTATTATGTGCCTGATCCAAAAAATCCTGACAGGCCAGTACGGGCGACTCTCCCAGCGGAGAGCATTGATTGGTTAATTAAAAGATTGGCAAATCAGGGGTCAGCACAAGAACAGCTGACTTCTATGAACCAAGGGGCTGTCGCGGAGATGGCCGGACATATGAACCAACAACAAGGGCAGTCCCTACAGGGAAGTAACTCTGCCCCGCCGCTGATGGGTTTGGCGCAATAAACTCATGGGAGATACTGAAATGACATCAGACGATATGTCACAAGACACGGCCACAAGCCAATCTACTGAATCAACAAATTCAGGAGCTAGCAGTGAAACGTCTTCGACACAACAAGCTTCATCTGCGCCAAGTGGTGTAACTGAAGGAATGAACAACACAGCGAATGCGGCACAAGTACCGCAGACGCCAGCGTACACACCGAACTACAAGTTCAAGGCGTACGAAAAAGAGTACGAGGTAGACGAGCTTTTCCGTCCTTTGATTAAGGATGCGGACACAGAGGCCAAGATTAAGGCGTTACATTCAAAAGCGTACGCTCTTGATCCAATGAAGGAAAAGCTTGAAGGGACGCGTAGGGAGTTTGACGGATTTAAAGGGACAGTTGAGCCAAAGATCCGTGCTTACGATCAATTCAATAAGATTTTAGAAAACAAAGATTGGGACACTTTTTTCAAAAAATTAGGTGTCCCTAATGAAGAGATTTTTAGCTATGTCGAGAAGCAACTCGCTCTCATGAACGCGGCTCCCGACCAGAGGGCCGAGTACGAGAGAAATATGCAACTACGCCAACAAGCGTACGCACAAGAGGAGCAGATCCGGCAATATGAGACGGCGTATCAGCAGCAAGCCCTACAGGCAAGACACATGCAGCTTGATTCGCTAATGAGTAGGCCTGAGGTCCAGAAGTATGCTGGAGCTTGGGATGAGAGAGCAGGGAATATCGGAGCATTTCGTCAGCTTGTGGTTGATGAGGCTGCGGCAGCTTTTTTAGCGACTGGGCAGGATTGGAGCGCGGAACAAGCGGTTCAACATGTCGTGAACAAGTACGGAAAAGTTGTAGCGGGCTTAGGGGGACAACCCACACAGGCATACGGTGGACAGCAACAAACTGCTCCGCAAGGTGCACCGCCGGTAATCCCGCACGTAGCGGGTCGAGGTACTTCACCCATTAAGAAAGTACCAAAATCATTAGATGATATTAAAAAACTTGTCTCTGAATTAAGGGACTAAAAGGGGATTTATAAATGGCTACAAGTCGTAGTTTTCAATCAATGCTCAACGAGTACTTGCCACTCGAGCTATTGAACAATGAATGGCAAAAGCGAGATTACGTTTACTCAAAAGTTACAAAGAAAGACACCTGGAAGGGTGGAACTCTTATTGTACCTTTTGAAGGCACACAAGCAACATCAGTAGAATTCGGTCAATTGGCTGCTGACACTGACATTGCGCAAGACGATTTCATCCGTGGTCAAATCGCGGTACAGCCTGAAGTTTGGGCTACAATGAAGTTTAATCATCGTGACCTTATGGAGCATGATGGAAAGATCCCAGAATCTACCTTCTTAAGAATTCTTCCAAATCGCGTAAACGTGATGATGGATTACTTCAAGATGGCAGCTTCTGTGAACATGTTGAACGGTCCTCAGTTTGCAGTTGCGACTGTAGACGGTACAGCTGGCGGCGTTTTGGAAGTTGATCGTATTGATCGCTTCGCTTTGTCACAAAAAGTTGTTTTGCAAGATAACAACACAGCTGCAGCTACATACTACGTTATTAACGTAAATGTTAACGGCGGCTCATTGTTGTCTGGATCAGTAACTCTTTCTGCTACTCGTGGCGGTGCAGCTGCAGATATTTCTGCCTACACTGTAGCTCAGGGAGCAAAAGTTTATCACCCAGGTGCATTGACTGGTTCTTTCACATCACTTGAGAGCCAATTGTTGTCTAGTGCAAATGGTGGAACTGCAAACCTGTTCGGCCAAGTAAAGACTGCTTACCAGTTCTTGCAAGCCGTCCAGATCGACGGAAGTGCTGTATCTGCTTCAAACATCTTGCAAAAGATTTTCGATGGATACACTCGCCGCATGATCCTTGGAAAAGGTGGAGCAGCGCCAGAAGTTTTGATGTCATTCAAGCACTTTGGATCAGTTCTAAAGCTTCTTGAGACACAAAAAGGTGCGTTCAACGTAGTTCCAAATTCTCGCAAGACATCAGTTTACGGTTGGGACACTATCGAAGTTGGTAGCGTTTCTGGTCAAATGCTGAAGCTTGTTGGAATTCAAGAGAAGTCTGACAGCACAATCTTCTACCTAGATTGGGATGGAATTTCTTTCTACTCCAACGGTGGAATTAAGCGAAGAACTGCTCCAGACGGAAAACAGTACTTCGAACTTCGAGCAACAACTGGTTACAGCTATGTGCTGGATCATTGCTTGTTTGGTGACATTGTTGTCGAGAAGCCAGCTTCTCAGGCGATCATGTACGGAATTCCTAACTACTAATAGTTAAGATCAAAGGGGGCGGGTAACCTCCCCCTTTAATTACTTAGGAGCAGGATGGGACGGCCTACCACAAAAACAGAGCTTCTGATTCAGATCAGGAGAGAAATCAATAAGTGGCACACCGAATTTGACGGTTTTAATCGGCCTTCGAAGACGTATATTGCCCCGGTTTACGCGGTCCAGGACACCCCATGTTTTGTAATTGAGTATCTATACTACCCATCGACAAATATCGTTAAAGGTAGGACTGAGGGATACACGGTTTGGCAATCAAGTTTTGATGACCCAGACTTTTTAGTTGATGATTTAAGTAATCTATTGACCGATGATTTAGGTAATTACTTGTTAGGGGATTAGATGCCGAACGTGCAACATATATACAAATTTGCAGGTCCACCCACGCTTCCACCTCCGGATGAGGGGCATCACTGGGTAGACACCCTCAACAATAATATTTATCTCTCTAAAGGTGCATCGGTAGTAAACGATTGGATTTTGGTAGGTTCTGGCGGTCTGCCTTCGGGTGGAACAGCTGGACAGATTTTAATTAAGCAAAGTGGTATCGACGGGGACGCAACGTGGAATGCGCAGCCCGGATACACAGACACAGCGAACACACTTGCCGGATATGATTCTTCTGGCAATTTAGGGAAGATACCTGATTGGACTTACGACAACACGACACGCGGGCTTTCCGGTAACCTGACGGCAATACCAAATAACGGCGGCGGAAGTTCATTAATGGGCTTTACAGCAGACTTTGAGCCTGCGGCAAACTCTCCATCTGAGTCTTGGAATGTGTTCAATAACAACATAAACATAGACCCCAACTCTTCTGGATTTACTTTTGGTACGACTGGAAACGCAGTCACTTTATATTCAAACTACTTCAATCACCCAGGTACGAGCGACATTGGAGCAATAACTTTCTTTTCAAATAATTTTACAGTAGGTAACGGCACTGACCCTATCTCTGTAAAGGGCATCAATTACGCTTTTGGATTTGGAGCAGTATCTGCGAACGTAACTGTAAATGGTCCCATTCAGGGTTATGGGTTTCAGCCGAATGTGAACGCATCGGCAGCAATAACTCAGTACACAAATGCGTTTTATGATTTCAGCAATTTCGGATGTGCGACTCCTGGGTACACATCATTTGCTAGTGGTGTGCAGTTAGCATCCATTTCAAATAACACTAACTACACTGGGGTGTCGATTATTCCGGCAATTCCTACTTTCACAGGTAATGCAGGATTTACCGGCTATGCACTAGGTGGAGCATTAGGGACATTCGGCACGGGCGGGTACCAGGGCGTTTCGATGAGTGGAACGATAACATCCGTTGGCTCATATCTTGGCGTGGCGATTAATCCTACTATTACTACACTTGGAAGCTACGCTCAGTTTGTATCTATAAATCCGACTATTACGACTGCTCCGAACGGAAGCTGCACGGGCATCTTTGTAAATATGAGCAATTGCTCGGGCACAGGGCACCAAGCAGCAAATTTTACGGGTGACGTACAAATAACGGGGAATTTAAGTTTCACAGGAGCTTTATCAATTGGTGCCCTCAGTGCGTTTGCTTCACAAGCGATTGTGAACGGGGGCGGAGTACCTGGAACTATTCATAGTCTGGTTTCAAATCCGACAATTGCCGCATCTACGACTGTATCACTTGGTGACACGATTGGTGTGAACACGGCGATGCTTTTGTCAGTTGGTGATAACGCGGTTGTTACCACAGCACTTGTTGGGTTGTCAGCGTTGGCACTACCTGCAGTTGTAACGATGGGAACTGGGTCCACAGTTGATCAAGTGGCAGGGGCAACATTTGCTTTGAGTCTTGATGGGGCAGCTACAGGCGGAACAATTGCAAACCTTGATTTGTGTAGATCCGTTGCAATTCCAAACGGTATCACGACAGTCACGAAGTGTGTCGGTTACAAGTTCGACCTTCCTTTCGGTGACCCAGGCACTACGACCTGGGGTATCTACGCAAGTCCTACGTGCCACAACTACCTGGCTGGGGATTTGTTAATTGGTGGAACTGCGTACAGTGACGATGTGGTTACAAATTCAAGCATCGCACTTGAAATTAAATCTACGACAAAAGCTTTCATGAACGCTCGGATGACGACGACAGAGCGAAACGCATTGACTGCGGTAAACGGAATGCAGATTTACAATTCTACGACAGACAAACTGCAGGTGTATGCGGCTGGGTCGTGGGTAGATTTACACTAGGAGTATTTGTGACTTTAGTAGAGGCAAAAGCAATCATCACAGCAGTAAAGGCGGCACCCCCGCTTGCGACATACACTCCTGCACAGGTGCAAATGGCAGTTATGATAATGGCGGGGTATTATTTAGCTCCGCTCACAGAGTAGGAATTAACTAGTGGCGACACCGACTACAAAAACTGAATTACTAAAAACGTCAGAGTTTGAACTGATAAAGCAATATCAGCAGCTTGATGTGTATGGGCGTCCGTGGAAGCTCTACACTGCGTCTTCAAACGCAGTACAAGGCGATCCATGTTTAGTGACTGAGTTTTTGTATGTCGATACTATTACGACTACACTTAAAGGTAAGCTTGATGGGTATGCAACGTGGGACACGGACTTTGTTCCGGACTCAAGCTTCACGGTAGCGGTGCCGAAACAGATTTCGAAAACACAATTGATTATAGTTAAAGAAAATGAACTTACGAAGCAGTACCAAGAGCTAGACGGGCAGGACCGACCAGTTCGTGTTTTTGAAGCTCCGGTAATTGCGGTAACAGGCTCCCCGTGTTTAGTGACTGAGTACATATATCAGAGTCCATCCTCCACAGTATTTAAAGGGAAGAAGGAAGCGTATTCGACTTGGGACGTAACATGGGTACCAGACTCATCATTCACGGTGAGTTTTTAAGGGGTGACGAATGTCGGTGTTTGATAAGCATAGATTTGAAGTTTGGACCACGGTACAACATCCCTTAAAGCACACACTTTCAGATTTTGCCTATGCAAACGACGGATTACCTGGGGTTTCAGATGTAAATTCCGCCCTCAACTGGCTTGTGGCCGTACTTTACCCTAATGCAAAGCCTGCGGTAGCGACAGTAGGTGACCTGCCACTTCTAGGTAACACGATCAATGATTACCGTGTTGTTCTTGATGACGGCGACGGTAACAACGCGGGCTACAGATGGGAGCAGCGAGAGGGAGAGGTATCTGCCTCTTGGCATAAAATTTATGACTTTGACTGGTCTACTGATTCAATTCTTGCGGCTTTTATCGACATCACCCAAGACTTGTATGTTTACCAAAAAGGTAAGAGTGATCTAGACGGATCTGGCAATGTTATCACGGGTCTGTACGCAGGCCAAAAAGTTTACGGCGGTAATCAAGCGAATCAAAACCTTACCTTAGCTGCGAACAGCGGAGACGGCACAGGGCCGCATACTGGGTATGTGCAGGTCGATGACAATTTCAGAGCGACTGTTCACAACACTTATGATTTTGGTACCACGGCAATTCGTTTCAAAGACGGGTATTTGCAGGGCATTTTAACAATAAGTACGATGGCACTATCCACTGGTTTGATCACTGATTCGACCGGGCAAGTGAGTTTCGACAATGAAAACCTTGTTACTACTGGGAACTATACTGGTGCTGTGGGCTTTTTTACTTCGTCTGTGGAAGTTGGTCCTCTGGCAGGCAACGCTCTTATTCTTGCTCCCGGCAGTATTACTGACGAGAGTGGTGCTATATCCTTTGGTAACGAGAATTTGTCCACAACGGGTACTGTCACAGGAGCAGCGAACAGCGTGTTCGGTGATATCACTCTTGGGACTGGGTCCATCACTTCGGCATCCGCAGCGATAGATTTTGGCACAAATAATTTAGTTACGACGGGAACTTTAGGTGCGGGGAATGCGACTGTTACACGACTTGATTCTGATAATATTAGGATTGATGGCAATGCTGTATCTGTTACAAATGTAAACGGAAGTTTAGCTCTTTCCGCAAACGGTACAGGTGTAGTTGATCTTCAAAGTCCAATGACCACTATTGGTCAAACGGTAACGGGTGCCGTAGTTATAACGGGCTCTCTTGATGTAGATAAAATCAGCATTGACGGAAGTATAATTTCTACGACCGCGACAGATGAGAGTTTATCTCTACAACCAAATGGCACAGGTATTGTCAGGGTCACATCCTCAATTCTCCCCGGTACTACGTCTGTTTATGATCTGGGCTCTGCAAGTCTTGTGTTTGAAGATTTATTCATGGATGGGAACATCAGTGATGGGACAACGTCCATTTCTTCAGCCACTCTTCAGTCTTTGCGGGATATAAACGTCGCTGCGACTGCTGGAATGACTCTGTTTTTTGATGGAACCAAATGGAACCCATCACTTCCTGACACAGAAATTACGCACTCTGATCTTTCAGGTCTTACAACTGGAGACGCCGGTCACTCTCAGTTTGCAGTCCTAGCGGGGCGTGTAGGGGGCCAGACTTTACAGGGCGGCACAGCTGCTTCTCAGAATTTAGTTCTAGAGTCCACTGCCCATGCCACAAAAGGTCAAATCCAACTTTCTGATAAAACAGTCCCTGTAACGAACGCAAGTTTCTCCGGTTCTTGGAGTGGAACAGATTTAGGCGATGGAACCCACTATTTCCGCGATATTTACACAAAAGGTGAGATGCGCGGGCTTCGTTTAGAGAACTTTACGACGGGCACACTTCCAAGTAACTCGGCTCAGAATGTGGGCCGTGTAGTGTGGGCGACTGATGTAAATAAGGTTTACGCAGATAATGGCACAAGTTGGGTAGCTGCTGGGGCATCTAAGTTTACTTCAGACACGGTATGGGACGGCGTTATTGTTACACTTGATGTGACAGTGAGCTCCACGATCACAGATGCAAGATTGGCGCTCTGGGGTCTACATGATAATGCGAATGACTTTGAGAGAATGTATGTAACAATTAAGGCGATATCAGCGACACAGGTAAGGATACAAACGAATGTACCTTTGCCTGCGGGCTCGTACCGTTTAATAGGAATTGAATAGCGGCGGGACTACCGTTGAAATAGGGGGATAGTTTGGCAAAGATTTACGGTCAGCTTGAGAAGGCAGCACTCGAAGTATCTGCGAGTGATTTGAGTGGAACGATCACGGGCCTGATGTCCTGGAATTCCACAAGTGGGCAGATGAAGGTATCTGACGGCACAAATGTCAGATCTATCCTAAGAAACGATTTAAAAGCCATCATTGGTAACAATGGAACGGCTAATAACAACATCCGGTTTCACAGAGGTGCAAGCCCTGTTCTTCAGTTTGTACAAGGCGGAGACGCTACAGCTGAAGGCACACTATCGACAAGTCTTGCTCAGACTTCGGGTCGAGTAGAAAACTACACGGACGCAACACTTCCAGCGTTTGGAAACGCAGGCCGCTTGGCTTGGGTGACTGATCAGACAACTTTAAAAGTAGACACAGGTTCTGCTTGGGTTTTGGTTGGTTCCGGCGGTGGGGCAAGCTCTCTTCGTTGGTACGAGCCTGATTCGATGGGCCCTTTAAAGTCAGTTCAATCAAACGGAATGGAAATCTACACGTTTGGTAACTCTGATGACTTATCAATACTTTGTAAAATCACAGTTCCAGAGTCTTATATTGCGGGCTCTCAGGCCTTCTTAAGATACGGTAAAGTATTCTCTTCAATCAACACAGGAAACTTCTTGTTTAGAGCGACAAGTTACCTATTTAAAGCAGGTATTGATGCGACAAGTGTGCCTACTGGATACACATCCACAAACTCTCAGCAAGCGATTGCTGGGACTGCGAATCAGATCGTGACTATGACAAGTCTAGATCTAACGAACGCAGCTGGGGAAATTAACAGTGTGGCGATAGCTGCAGGCGATACAATTTTGGTAAAGCTTCAAAGGCTTGTAACAGTTGAGACAAGCGGTGTAGCTGGGGACGTAAACCTAATTATTGACTCATTCAGTGTCGATTTAACGGAGTAATGAATATGACGAAATTTTTATTAGCACTTACACTTTTGGCTTCGCTCGCTTCTGCGGACATGAGAAATCCTCCCAGTTCCACGGAGCGACAGTATTTATACAATAAAAACAACCTTTCAAACGGTGGGTTTGAAGGTGGAGAAACAGGTTGGTCAAGCGCGATCAATATTACAACCACTTCAGGTCAGTTTGCTGAAGGAGCACAGGGCGCATCCTGGGATCCATCTGCTTCTGGCACAATCCAATCTCCCTCCTGGACGCCAAAGGCATCCACAACCATTAATGCTGTCGGTAGCTGTAAAATTCTAACAGCCGACTCAGACTATGATCTTCAAGTGTGGGACGGCACGAATGTCGTCGCAGAAGTGGATGTCCCAGCAGGTACTACGTTCACGAACATGAACGTAAATTTTGTGGCGTCTGGTTCTACGACATACCGAATTCGCTTAGAAGCACAGGGTGACGAGTCCGTCGCATACATTGATGACTGCTATTTAGGGGAGACATACAACCTTGCCACTGTTTCTCAAAGCGCGATGTATGGTGGGATCAGGTATGCGGGAGTTGCCAGCTGTACTTGGACTGCTGCTAACACAGGTGGATGGGTAGATTTCTCTGCAGATTCAGATTGTACGGGTCGAGTATTGAGTGGAAATGCCACGGGTCCTGCGGACACTGCTGGAACAAGGACTCCATCTGTCACATTTAGTACCTTACCTGCTGGAAATTATCAGGTAGTGGTGACTGGGAACATTCTAATGTCTAATACCTCTGGAGCATTGGCATTCCAGGGTGTTCGATTGAGTGATGGGACTTCTGTGTTTAGCCCTCCGGCAGCAGTCAACTTGCCCACAGGGGACAGTACAAGATCCACAGCCCAGAATTTAATCTGGAATATTACCTATGACACTCCTCAAACCAACAAGACGTTTAAGCTTCAAGCAAATGCTTCTGCGTCTGGGGCAGTAGATGTCCAGACTACAAACGCAAACCAAGACTTTGAAATCAAAGTTTACCGATACCCGCTACAAATTCAGACGATAGTGGCTGCGGATCAAACAGATGTGGGGCTCACAAACTTCACACCTAGTTATTCAACTGTGGCAACTTTTGGCGGAGCGATAACTGCTGTTACAAAAGCCACTACTGGTATCACCGTAGACAAGGGTTCTTGGAGACGGGTATCAGACGAGATGGAGATGTTCATCACGTACTCTGCTACAAACACCACAGGTGGAGCCGAGACTGCAGGTAGCATTCTGATCGCGATGCCATCTGGTTACCAGATAGATACGGGCCGAATTGACACGATCAACTCTACCTTTTTCTCAGGCGGTCTTTATGATCGAGGCACGATAATAGGTGCGGGTATTGGTAAGAATAGCGGCACATTAAACAACGCGGACTTCATAGCCTACCCATACAGTGCGGACTACATTATCGCACACGTCACACGACAAAATGCCTTCTGGTCTACAACACAAGTGGGGTTACGAAACGCTGCGGGCACTGTGTCTGTGACTCTGAAACTTCGTATTCCAATCTCAGGCTGGGCAGCTACACAACGAGCGCCGTCACTTATTAACAGCGTGATCACTCCGTATGTTGGTGTATGGCAAACTCTCAGTGCAAGCTTCGGCGGTGCGAGTGATGGAACAAGCTGCGGTAGCTCTCCATGTACGGTGTACCGCCCATCCGGTTCTTGGCTCTCTTCTGTTACAAGAGGCGGCACGGGTTTATACACTTTCAATTTTGTAGCAGGCACTTTTGCACAAGCTCCAAATTGCACGTATCAGCCGCACTTTGGAACAAACTGTGGAAAGGTAAACGCCACGACCACAAGCAGTGTGAGTGTGGACACTTTTGGGTGCTCTTCTGGGACAACTACAGACTCCTTCGGAGTAATCCGATGTGATGGGCCTAAATAATGAATTTGACTGAGTATGCTCTTACATTCCTACATCAACCATACAGGTGGGGCGGATCAAACCCCCTCACTGGGTTTGATTGCAGTGGGCTTGTTATAGAGATACTCAAAAGTATTGGGATCTGCCCATTCTCGGATGGCTCAGCCCAAGCTCTTTACAATCACTTCCGCACAAACGGCACTCAGATGGGTGTCCGTCCAGGTGCTTTATGCTTTTATGGCAAGAGTGCTATGAGCATCACGCACATAGGTTTCATGATTAACCAAAATCAAATCTTGGAGGCGGGTGCAGGGGACTCTACAACCGTTTCTCTTGAGAGAGCGGGGAGTCAGGGGGCATGTGTCCGCCTCCGTCCCTACATGACGAGAAAAGATTTAGTAGAAATAATCTCTCCAATTTATCCAAAGTGGGTAGTCCTATGACTATAGACGTACAATCTATTTTAGCAGGAATAGGAATTGGCGTGAGTCTTTGGGTGATAAAATCTCAATCCGTTATCAACAAAGAAGTCGTCGTACTCTCCACAAAGTTCGACATGATGAAAGAGGGCCTAAAAAACCTCAATGATTTGAACGAGTATTTCAGAAGAACACGGACGTTAGAGGAAATAATAAGAAACAAGGAAAAGGGAGTGGATTTATGAGGAATCTAATTCTAATTTGCACGGTCGTTTTGTTTGCGAACGTGGCACTAGCTCAAGAAGTAATTGCTGCTGTTCCAGCAATAGACCCAATCTTCATCCCGCCTACGTGGCTTCAAGAGATGATGTTACTGATCAAAGGTCTACCTATAGTTGGCCCCTATGTAGTGGAAGCAATGAAGTGGGTAGGAGTAGCGACAGTGATCATAACCTCTTTGACTGGCGCAGTGCTCACCGTGCTTAAAGCACTACATGGGGCACTTAAATTAGCAAAGCTTGAGGCTTTAGCTATGAAAGTAGAAGCCTTCCAGAATTCTAAAATAGTTTTTTGGCTTAAATACTTCTCAAACTTCAACGCTCAGAAAGCAGTGAAGTGAAGGACTTAGTTGATAAGCTAATACAGCTTATCGAGAAGTACTTGCCCTCAGTCCTTTTAGCTTTTGGGATTGGATATAAACAAGGGTCGAAGGACAAAAGCGAACTTGAGAAGCAGATGCTTGAATTGCAAGTTGCTCTCGAGAAGGAAAAGAATAGGAGAGCCATTGAGGCAGCTAACAAGGGTATTGATGATCGTAGTGCTATCCGTGCCGCTATCGACAAGGGCCGAGACATACTACGCCGCAAGCAATGAGACTTGTTATAGGGCCGAAGAGATCAAAGAACTTCGGGCCACGCTCACTGACTGTCAGATCAAGGACCTTGATCTGCACACGACTGAAATAGCACTTAAAAAGTGTCAGTCAAAAGGTGGGGCTTGTGGTTTTCAGTGGGATACGTTCGCAGCAGGTACTGTAATGGGGATAGTTTTAACTGCGATATTAGCCAATATCGTTAAAGGGGGAAGGTAAATGCTTACACTTACCTATGGATACAAGAAGCCGCAAACGAATGACAAGGGTCCGGTTGTTTTTCCAGCAATGGAGGGAAACATCCAGCAGATGAACGACCACAATCATGACGGTGCAAACTCAGCTAAACTTACAGCTGCTTCAATTGAGGCAGAAACGCAGACTCTTCTTGCTGTAAACTGGACCGCACTTCCAGACGGACAGTACCGGCAGCTTGTAACGACACTTGCAGGATATGACTACGACAAGGTCTCAATTAACTTTAGAACGCCAAACGGAGATTACATTTATCCAACCGTGGAGCGTGTAACTGCGTTTAGTTTTTACGTGTACACAAACGACAATACGATTGCCTACACTGCGGTCTACGGGGGCTAAGTGATTGCAACACAGCCACTAGACATTGCGGACTTCTCAGGTGGGATAACGGACCATATTTATAGGCCCAATCCCACTAAGTCCCAGGTGCTAGATAACTTTGTGATTCAATCAAATCGCTCAGTGATTACTAGACCTGGGTCTTTGATCGACGACACGGTCGCAAATGGTTTGATCCCAGCCGGTGTACAGAGAATCGGTACACTTATAAATTACGACAACTCAGACAAGCTGTTCGTACAGAGTGCGAAAAAGCTCTATTACAGAAACCCCTCAAACTACGCAACTCTCCAAGGCCCAAGCGGAAATGATCTTTTCTCTGCAGGCACTACGTCGAGCATAGTGAGTTATGCAGAGTGGAATAAGCATGTGTTCTTCACATCTGATGCTTATCCACGTCCTATGAAAATATATAAAGACAGTTCTGCAAACTACCAATTGCGTTCTAGCGGCTTACCGGCGTTAGCTTCTGCGCCGACCGTGACTGCGGGAGCCGCTGGAGCGCGTAATTATATCTATGCCTTCCATTATTCTTACACATACACGGTAGGAGCGGATGCTCTACAGTTTAAAGATGCGGGACCTATTACACAGGTGGAGCTAACTCTTTCAGGAGATCCATCGGTAAACCCAAATTCCATCACAGTAATTCCGGTTATTTCAAACGGTCTCACAGAGAATTTTGATACGGCTAATATAAAAGTTGAAATCTTCCGAACAGTAGATGCGGGCGACGTGTTCTATCGTATCGGGGAGGTCACAAACGGGACTACTACGTTTAATGATAACTTCGCTGATTCGGCTATTTCGGATAACGTCTTAATCTACAACTCTGACAATTCAGTTGATAACGACCCGCCCCCGATGTCCAAGTTCATACATATTGTGAACAACGTAGGGCTTTACGCTTACTTAAACGAAAACTCTCAAAAGAACCCTTTCTCACTTAGACAAAGCATCCCTGGCGATCCGGACTCTGTGCCAATTGATTTCAACGCACAGACTGAGGATGAAATCACAGGTCTCAATTCCGTGAAGTCGGTGCCCATAGTTTTGTGTAAGAAAAAGATTTACCGAATTGAAGGCGTGTACGATCAATTTGGTCGTGGTGGAATGCAGCTTTTAAGACTGTCTGATACTGCGGGGTGCGTGAGTAACCAGTCTTGCGTACAGGCAGAGGACGGACTCTTCTGGGCCGGTAACGACGGCTTCTACTTTACAGATGGATACATTGTAAAGAAAATCAGTGACGACAATAACGACAACTATAGAACCATGCTTTCGCAGTGTACTGATACAAAGCGAATCATGGGTAAATTTGATGAGCAAAACCGTAGGATCATATGGGCTCTTCAAACAGATAGTGCTTCTCTCGATAATGACTCTTGTTGGGTATTAGACCTAAGATGGGGAGTTAGAGATGACTCCACTTTTACGACGTGGAACGCAGTCGCCCTGTCTGATTCATTTGCCCCGTCTGCGATAGTATTTTTTAACAAGCAACTCTACCGAGCCGACAAGCGTGGATTTGTGTTTATCCATAGCACCGACACCTATAACGATCCAAAAGTGGATACGCTGTCTGCTCCGACTGACTGGGCGCTTGATGTGATCAAGTGGGAATTTAAGTCTATAGCGTTTAACGGTGGATCAAACTTCCAACGTAAGATCGCAACACGCATCATGATCGCAGGAAAGAACGTCACAAACGTAAGCATCCAAATCAACGCTATAAATGATGATGGCAAGATCTTTAGAGCCCTTAAAGAAATCAGGTGGAGAAAGAACTTCATCTGGGGTGATCCAGAGTTTTCTTGGGGTGATGTATCGTGCGTGTGGAACGCCGAGGGGTTGATTGAGCAGTGGAGAAGGTTCCCGGCGCGGGGACTTCGTTGGAGTTACTTACAGATCCAAGTCCAAAACGCATACACGGTCATTACAAACTCTGACACGCTTGGCACGGCCACATTCGGTGCAGTTCCAAACACTGCACTCTTAGACGACGCCGCCACTACGGATTGGCCTGAGGCCGCAGTCGGGTACGACATGACGACTGAGGTGGATGGGTACACTAGGGCTTTTCCAGTCATAGCGCGTACTCCGGATACGCTCTCACTTCTTGACCCTCAGAACGTGCTTCCGGGTGGGAGCCTTAGGTGGGAGTTAAAGGGGTACCCGAAGAGTGAGGTGTTCAACATGCTTGGACTGACCCTCCACTGGGCAAGTTTAAGTAAATCGCAATCCACATTTGAAACTGGGGACTCAGGAGGTAATTCTTGAGTAAGCCCACAGTCCCTGAATTAATCGTAAAAAACGTAGAAGATCGCTGGATCCGCGAGAATTTCGTGAGAATTCAGGCGTTTTATAGCAGTTTTCCGCTCTTTCGCGGGGACTGGAAGTTCTTTGATTTGTCTTTCCCGGCAGCGGTCTCCCAAAAGGAAATCCAGCATGGGCTTGATTTTGTGCCCACCGACATCTTGCAAACTAGACTTATCGGGCCGGGCGTCTTGACTTGGGAGTACGAGCTTTTTGACCGAACAAAGCTTGTGGTGACGACAACTGGAGCTTGCTCCGTGCGTGCTTTTATCGGAGCCTATAGGGAGAACAATGGACTATAAACAGTTTTCAGACATCAAGGCCAAAATTGAAATGGAGCTCGATCTTGAGACCGAGGACTTCATTCAACCAAACGAGTTTATAGGTTATGTAAATGACGCTATTGCTCAAGCAGAGCAGCAAATCCATAAACTAGGCCTTGAGGACGAGTACTTCTTAACGAAAACACAGGTCAGCCTCGTTCAAGGGCAAGCAGACTACAATCTCCCCGCAAATATCTATTCAAATAAACTAAAACGCATCATCTACCAAGTCGGCAGTACCGTGTACGATGTTGCCAGATTTAGGTCTAAGGACAGGTTTATTGAGAAAGCTTTAAGAGACCAGTACCAAGGCTCGACTCAGTATTACAAGTACGAGCTAAGAAACGACGGCCCTGGGTCCGCGACTCAAAAGCCGGTTTTCGAGTTGTCACCTACCTCCCAAGAAACCGCCACAAATGCCCTTACAATTTGGTATTATAGAACTGCAAACAAGTGGGCACTAACGGACACAAATGGGGATGCGTACTGTGATCTTCCAGAGAGTGCGGTACAGTTTGTTTTGGCGTACACGAGATTTCGTTGTTACGACAAAGAGGGGCACCCGAACACTCCCGAGGCTAAGGACATGATGATGACTGCTCGCCAAGACATGATCGACGTTTTGACGAACATGGTGCCTGATGAAGAAAGCTCAATAGACAAAGACGTAAGCCTTTACGAAGATTTCTCGTAAAGGGTAAGGAGATAGATCTTGGCTGAAATTACAACTAAGCCCGTAACGGGTAAACCAAAGAACCCATTCGCTCAGAATTCTATGGATATCATTCGTAAGAATGCAATCATGGAAGAGCAGGCTCTCCTTCAGCAGCGCGCAGCAGTCACAGAGCGCATGAAGGCTTTGTCTCCCCAACTAAACTACAATTCAGGTGTATTTACCCCAGATCCAAGGCAAAGAGAGCTTGATGAGAGCTTAGCTAGTATTGACGCAGGTATTGCTAGAGCACGACAAAAGCAAGCGGGACAAAATCCAGACGGGTCAGCTATTGCCCCTGAGTGGACATCCCTTGTTGATGATGAATCAGGTCAATTATTAGAGCAGTACCGACTAGCAGAGCTTGATCCAACTAAGTGGGACGCATATCAGATGATCCGCAGTGAAAATCTGCGGGGTGCGGGCGTCCCAAGTGCTTGGTCCAAGATGCAGATGGAGAAGCAAGCCGTTGAGGAGGCGACTGCGAAAGATGCAGCCGCTAGGCAAGCTATGTCTGGAAACGCGCAAGCAATGGCGCAGCTTCAGATGCGTGGTGGAATGGGTGCAGGTGCAAACACCTCACTTGCTAAAGATATGCAGCGTCAACTCCTTGCTCAGCGCCAAGGTGTGAACAAGCAAGGTATGCTCTCCCGACTTAACATCGGCACTCAAGACGAGGAGATGAGACAAAAAGGTCTTGCTCAATTGACTGGGTACGAGATGGACATCGGTAAGCAAAACAAGGCCGTACAGCAGTACAACCTACAGAATCTCCTTAAAGAAGCTGAAGGTCAGCGTGCTTGGGATCAAGAACAGTACAAAGAGAAAATGAAAGCTTGGGCCGCTGAGAAAGAAGCTGCAGCAACTAGCAGTGGCGGCGGAGGCGGCGGAAAGTAATGCTAAAAGTTCGGGCTGAGAAAATACCAAGAGAAGAGTGGGGGGTTCTAGAAGAGCTCTCCCACACTATTTGCTTTGGTGAGAGTAGGCCCGCTGACATGAACCGCTACCACTTTGTTATGGCAGGTTTTATCGACAAAGAACTTATGGGCTACACCACTTGTATGGAGATGGACGCAGAAACTGTTTACCTTCAGCACGGTGGAGCATTTCCAAACTACGAAAAATCACTGTACGTGTGGCAGGCATATCAAGCTCTATTGAATGCCCTTGAGCCTGACTACAAGCGCGTGTGGACGAGAATAAAAAACACGAACACAGTGATGTTAAAATTAGCTTTAAAGTTGGGGTTTTTAATAACAGGAATTTACCAGTTCAAAGGGGAGACACTCGTTGAATTGGAACTAGAATTTATAAAGGAGACATAGAATGTTACCACTTATACTAGCAGGCGGCATGGCCGCACTTGGCGCGTACCGAGGTAAGAAGCAAGCAGAACGACAACAAGAAGTTGAAGCTGACTCAAGAAGACAATTGGCAGCGCAGCAGCGATACAGCCCGTGGACTGGTCGAACATCTTTCACACCTATTCAGTACGCAGGGCAAGATGCCACTTCCGCAATGATCGGCGGAGGTCTTCAAGGCGGTATGACTGGAGCAGCGTTTGGTCAGGGCCTGAGCTCTGCCATGGCACCAAGCACCCCGACACAAAGCCCGTGGGAGATGATGCAAGCTGAAGAGCAGAAGAAAAAGCAGCTTCTCATGGGTCAGCAATACAATAATTTTAGCGGCGCAGTTTAAGGAGCAGTAAAATGCCAGTCAAAACATACCCGATACAACCTCAGTATGATGATGCTTTGACTGAAGCTGATATGCTCAGAGCACAAGGCATTGAGGTCCCAGAAGCTGAGATGCCTATTCAGCAAACGTATCAGCAGTACATGCCGAGTGCTCAAGACATGCAGAGCATGGCTCTCCAAGAGCAGTACGCTCAGCAGCAGCAGCGAGCACTTTTAGAGCAACAAGCGGCTGCTGATCAGTATCAGCAAAATATTGCGAACATGCAGAACCAAGAGCTTCAGACGGACCTAAGCCCGCTCCTCGCACTTGCAGATGCCTGGGGTACGGATAAGTCAAATCTTGCTGGAAACTACAGGCGACCTATGACTGCAGCTGAGAAGAACGCGCAGATCATGTCTCTGCAAGAAAAGTTAGCTGCACAAAAAGACAAGATCGCAGACAACAAAACAAAAGCTCTAGGGTCAGCACTTGCCGCATACAAAATGGGTAAGGTCGATCCGACGAAGCAGCGGTACATGGAAGCACAAATTCGTGCACTTGATTCTATGTCTGGCATCCGTGCGGAAAAAGCAGGGGAAGTGAAAGACACACAAGCCACTGCTGCAGGGTACGGGAAGCGTGTTGAGCAAGCAGAGCAGGTGTTCGACCGCTTGGCTCAAAAAGGGTACGATAGAGCAAATCTAGGCGAGTCCCTTCAAGCCACTCTTCTGCCGCATGAACTACAATCCGAAAACCTTCGAATGCAAGAACAAGCAGAGAGAAACTTCGTCAACGCAGTTCTAAGAAGAGAGTCAGGTGCGGTCATCTCTGATCAAGAATTTGAGAACGCCAGGCAACAATATCTTCCACGCCCTGGCGATACTCCAGACATCTTGGCGCAGAAGAAAGCAAACCGTATGCAGGTGCTTGAGAGTCTGAAGCTTGGTGCGGGGAGCAAGGCGTGGGGCAAACTCCCACTTGTTCAACCTGGACAAACAGGCGGCGGAAGCGGACTCACTCCAGAAGAAAAAATGCGTAAAATGGAACTTATAAAAAAATTAGGTATCGGAGAGTAAAATGCCTCTTACGCCCCAAGAGCAAAGAGAACTTGATGAACTAGAGTATAAAGAGCTCCTAGCTAAGGAAGCAGCGGCCACTCCAAGTCAGCCGTCTGGAGACGTTCTACAAGAGCAACATCCAGACATCGGCTTCGGTACTAGAGCACTTGTAAAAAACCTCTCTCAAAGCGAAGACGTAACTAGAAAGTACCTCGAAGGAAAAGGGTTTCAAACAAACGTCATCGGCGGACAAGTCGTAGTAAAAAAACCGGGCGAGTCTCAGTACAAAGTTATAGATCCCGCAGGCGCTGATCTACAAGACATCACAGATCTTGGGTACGATGTCGGAGCAGGTGTGGCGACAGGAGCTGCCACGACTGCAGGAGCCGTCGCAGGAAACTTGCCGGGAGCAATGGCTGCAGGAGGAGCTTCAAGTGCGGGGCTTGAGGCGCTAAGACAGAAGCTAGGTGCTTGGGCCGGACTCCCACAAGAAGTGAGCGGAACAGATGTCGCCGTCGCTGGAACTGTGGGTGCGGTAGCTCCTAAGATTTTTGGGGCAGGCGCTTCTAAAGGACTTATCCAACAAGGATATGAGAGCACGAAAAAAGCTCTACCTAAAATCGGGCAGTACATGTCAAACGTGCCTGCTAAGGCCACAGAGATTTATACAAAAAACCCAAAAGCCATCGAGATGATGAAGCCCGAAGGTGCGACGAGTGAGCTTGCAAATGCCACGTATGATAAATTAAAGCAAAGTCTCCAAGCCGTGAAGCAAAACGTAGGTGCCTCTTTAGGTGAGGAAATTAAAACCGCACAGGCCCCTGTGAATATCGCCAGAGTCAGACAACACATGGATGACTTCATCACGAAACTTGAAACAGGGCCGACTGCTAAAAACCCCCAGATCCAAGCACAAATCGAGCAGTTTAAAGCTGCGCGGGACGGGGTGTTTAAAACAGTCGCCGAAAGTGTCGATGAGGCCGGAAATCCGATCAAAAATATGGTCGATTTACCCCCCGAAATCGAGGCAAAACACGCCTTCGAACTACAGGATCTTTTGAAGGATACCGCTGAATTTAGAAACCCAGCCTCGGGCCTTGGGTCAAGATTCGGTAAAGACATGACATCTCAAGAAAAGCAGTTCGCAGAGGCCGCAAATAAGGCCTATCAGGAGCTTAATTCTGAGTTAAATTCCGTAACTGCAGGAGCGAGCCAAAAACTTAAGAATCAATATAGAGCATACTCCGAACTTCAAAAGCAGCTCGGTAGTCGCTTTAAGGACCCGACAACGACTGAAAAGACACTCTCCAATTTGTACAATCCTTCGAACAAAATGATCAAAGAAAGCCTTGATGAGCTTAAAAAGCTTTCAGGTGGACAGGTAGATGTAACCAGAGAAGCGGACCAAATGTTCGCCTCTAAGTTCTACGCCAACCCAAGCATGATGCCTGTCAGTGGATCAGGTGTCACTAGCACCTCCAGGTCCGTGCCGCTCGGAGCACTTGGTGGATATGCAGGGTACAAGCTCGGCGGAGCGCCTGGGGCAATGGCAGGACTCGCAGCAGGTGGGTATCTAGGAAGCCCTTCCGCTATGAAGAACATGTACATCCCAGCTGCAAAAGGTACCGGATATTTGTTAGAAAAAGGTGCTTCTTTAACCAAACCAATAGCTAACCCAACTGGGGCGAACTCCATTTGGAATATGATGCAAAACAGGGGGCGATAATGTCTGATGAAATGGAAGAAATGGGCGAAGAGTCTGAAGATATGGAAAAAGAAGATGACGGCAAAGTCGATAAGTACGAACTGAAATGCGCCGTCGAACACGTCATGAAGGCTGAAGAAATCAAAGCCGATAAAAAGATGTGGCCTTTAGTGAAGAAAGAACTAGAAGCTAAAGGTGTGGCGATCAAGAAGGCCATCCGGTCATTCAAAGATCTTAAAGAAGTAGCTTACGAAAAAACCAAGGTCTAGTTAACTTTTCTGTCCGCTCGCCCGATGAGGAAACATTGTTGTTACACGTTTCACTCATTGCTTAAGTGGGGCCTGTGTGAGCAGGCCCCGCCTCCAACAAGAATTACTTCTTGCCTCCGCCTTTTCCGCCTTTTTTCTTAGCTTTTGCCATCTTTATAACCCTCCTTCCAACACTTCAAGCCCAAACAAAATCGGCTCTAACGCCATAATCTCGTTCGGAGTTAATTTCGCTATAGATAAGTCTGCGACATTCAGCTTGTTCTTTTCAATAGTAAACTTCGTCTCGCTGAAAGATTTTATCTCTTCTTTCCACTTCTCTTCATTCTCGGGCTTGATCTTGAACTGACCTGTGACCTCATCAAGCTCTCCCAATTTCTTCACTAGCTTCACAAACCATTCTTGCGCAGTCGTGGCTTCACTCACAACTTTCGCTTTGATTTTTGAAACCTGATACCCCGTCTTAAATTCAAACGGTGTCGATGCAAGCTTCTCTAGCCCTTGTTGAAAATTATGGTCCCTTACGTGCGCCCATGTTAACTCGATCATATTTGTTACTCCTCGCCATTATGGCAATCATTCCTATTACTGTTTCACTATTCTCAGGACATGCCACTATCGACACGCCCCCTGCACTCGCAATCTTCTTAAGCTTATGCTGCTGAAGTTTATCTGGAGGAGACTTGTCGTCTTTCTTTAATTCTATCCCCACAAACCTTCCGCCCACACATGCCAAAATATCAGGAGTACCACGCTTGCCTACCTGCTGAATCTTCTCAGCCCAGACTTGCGGAATGCCCCTCAGCGCCTTCAAAAAAACTTCTTTGAACTTGGTCTCTGCTTTTTGTGCCAACGTCTAACCCCTCCACAGCGTCACCCCAACTAGTCTCGCTATGTGATACTGAGCAGGTCAACTTCAATTTTGTATATGGATACACCGACTCCATCGTATTTTTGATCATGTCCACACATGAGAGCTCATCGTTTGGAACATTGAACACGATTTCATCGTGGATCTGCAGGCCCATTTTTACACCAAAATTAGGCAGTGCCGGGTAAAGTGCTACCATGGCCTTTTTCACGACATCGGCACACCCACCCTGAATCACGGAATTCGTCGCTCGGTACGCGAACCGTGGATCAGAGAAATGAAACCTACGCCCAAACCAATTGAACACCCATCCACGATCCGTCGCAGAATTGGTACAATTCACAATCAAGTTCTCCACCATGGGGAGCGCATCGAAATACTTTAATTTAAACGCCTTCATCTCATCCAAAATAGGCCGCACAATATCGTGCTGCTCCTTCGGCATCAGACTCCTAGCTAGTCGCTTATCCTCTAGCCGGTCATAGGCAATCAAAGCCACTCGCTCGATGGGTGTTAAAGTCTTTAAACCAAACGCTAGTTTGGTGAGTCCCATCCCGTACAAAAGACCAAAATTCAAAGTCTTTGCTTGGGATCTGGTAAGACCTGTCAGGTCACTTGTTGCTTGGTGCGGGTCATGGCCTGCTTGGATCTGCTTAATCAAATCGGTTTGTTTCGCGTAATCAAGCATCATGCGAAATTCCATCTGATCGTAATCTATCATCACAAGCGTGTGATACTTCTCTGGAACAAACGCTCTCCGAACCGGGTACTCTCCTGTGTCAAACTCGGCCTTCGGTACGTTCTGAAGGTTCGGGTTCTGATACGAAAACCTCCCGGTTTTTGTGCCCGCTTGCTTCATGCCCGCATGAATTCTACCCTCTGCATCCGCATAATGTAGGTAGTTTCGAAAGTACGTGTTCGCACGCTTCCCAGCATCCCGGAAATCCTGAATGACTTTTGCCACTGGGTGCCCAGTCGCCTCTAGAAACTTGTCCGTGACTTCGAAGTTACCTTTTTCTGTGAGTCCAAGGGGGAAGCCAATACTCTCAAAAATGGGAGCTAAAAAATCCCCTGAATCTGTGAGCTCTTTCCCAGTTAAATTAAGAAAATCAAGGCGGGCCTGATCAAGACGCCCTTGCTCAAAAGTGGCCGCTCGCTCACAGTACTCCTGATCAACTAGAAATCCCTCTCGCTCCATCTCAAAACAAACCTTGGTTAACGCCATTTCATTTTGTTTAAGATTGTTTAAGGATTTATACCCCTCTTTAATTGCTTCCAATCGAATCTTTTCAAAGTCCTCATCCTGCTTCACACCTAAAGACAAACAGAGCTCGGCGTCCTTCTCTGCGTACGGATGGATAATATCAAACGGCACAAGGTTAAAGAACTTGATCTTGTCGCGCTTCTCTTTGCCCGGTATCTCGGCCCACTTCCAAAGCTTATTCTCTTCGATGTAAGTCTCAACTCGCTCGTCCTTCTTAAGCCCAAGCTCCCTGTCCACACACGCATCGAGAGAATAATTCATGTGGTCGTTTCTTAAAAGGCGAGCCATAATCATGGTGCAGTGAATATTGCAGTTAAACTCTATCCCTTGCTGAGCCAAAAAGTGCATGTCGAAAATCGCGTTGTGCGCGAACCGTGTCCCGTAATTGAAAATAGGCTGTAGTCTTTTTATCTTCTCAAACGGCCACACAATACTGTCCGTGTCGTAGTGCTGAAAATTCCAATAATAAGTCCGTATCTCTCCGTCCTCTGCCATGCCAGTCATGACAATCGCAAATAAACGGTCGTTCTTATACGGCATAAGCCCCGTCGTCTCTGTGTCAAACGACACTCTCGGGCAAGACGTTAAGAAACTTACAGCCTCTTCAAAATGTCTCATTCCTCTGACTATCATAACTGAGTAATCGCTCTCTCCAAAATTTCACTCACCATACGGCGTAAAGGTAGCTCTCTCGCTCTCGCCTCATCTTTTAATTTCTTCTTTGTTGATTCTCTGATCCACACATACAATGGAGTCTTATTCTTTTTCCAATCGGGACTCGCATTCTTTGACTTAACCGCCATACATCTTCTCCTTCAAAAAGGCCCCGATAGTTTTAAGATCCCTCGGGACAACGGGACTGATACAACTAAAACTGCGCTTGGGCTTCAGGGCCACCTCGGCCACTAGAGCGAGTTTCAGCCACATCATCTATTTCATCAGTGCTATCAATCTTCATAGCGTTTCTTGCGATTAAATCAACCCACTTGCTCAACTTCTCTGCGTACTTCACATCCGTCTGACCGACTGGGCGTATGTCAGGCGTAAAATATGGCTGCTTCTCTGCGTTCGTTTGTTTTGTTGTCGTCACTTCTAGAACACCAAACCACGGCTCCGCTTGCATCATCTCCATTTGCATGAAGTGCGATATAAGTTTCTTTCCTCCCTGCTTCTGTGTCGAGCGGTAGGATACGAGGTGCGGGAGGCCTGCTGGGTTTGCCAAATCCTTCTCTAAGAAAATATAGAAGTTCAAACACTCCATCACCTTGTGAGGCTTGCCGTTTATGATTTGCTCCCACTCAACCGTTGCGTGCGTCTTTGCATTCCACGCCTCAACCTTTACGAGCTTTGGCTTTGCTCCACTCTTGTCGTAATACTCCACGGTCTTATACGTCATAAGTGGAACAAATCTTACCCACTTACCTTTCCCACCAACTACTTCTCCAGTGACCGAGCTCACTAGATCCCCAGGGGCCGCACGCTCTTCACTCACCATTGTGGATGTGGGCTGCATGGTTAATAGTTTCGGGATCAGCATGTCCTTCTGATCAATGACACTCACTGATGCGCCCTTTTTCTTAAAGGCATCAGGGACTGATGATACGGCGACTTCACTTGTCTCTTTCTTCACTACTGCTTTACTCACGTTTCTCTCCTCTTGTTACTTGGTTCTAAATGACAGGCCCACCGTAGACGTTGGAAGTCCAAGCCCAGGTATGACGAGCATTTTCTTTTCTTTCTGTGCTAACTCTAATTCTTCTTTGTACCACTTATTTAATTGAGCACTGTTAACCGTTGCCAGTGCCTCAAACTGTCCCTTCTCACGAAGGTAATCAAAGAACTGAAACTTATCGTCCCCCTGTGGGATCTTCACACTTGTCCGAACAGTTTTTACGAGCTTCCCAGATACTGAGTCAAACGATGTCAGCTTTCGCTCCTCAAGTTCTGCGACAATCTCTCGCTCCAAATTATCCAAAGATTCTTGTAGCGGCTTAATAGATGCCTCGATTTCTTTTATCGAATTCCTAAGCTGAAACGCCCGCTCACACTTTTCTACAAATCCATCAAATGTCTCACTCATTTATGCTCTCCTTCATATTTTTGTATAGAAGCGAATTCACCGTACCGCAGAGTCACGGCCCAATTTCTTATTATCAGTGCTTCCTCTTTTGTCTTAAACGATCCCAAATGTATTCTTGGCTGCTTGCCCACGTAAGCCACAAATCTTCGGTTATGCTTGTGAAAGTGAATACCCGTATACCCAGATGTATTGTTTCTGCTCTTGCCGACGTTGTAAGTGTTTTGCGACTTAGCGCAAAGCCTCAGATTTCTGATTCTATTGTCCAGTCGGTCTCTATTAACATGATCTACACAACAATCTGTGGGGTAAAGGAGCAGCAACCTGTGCAACCAAACATCCTTTTGGTTCATTCTAGTTTGCGCATATCCAGATGATTTGTGCTGGTACCAATTAAACTTAGAAACCGTTTTGTAAACCCACGGATCAACAAGTGTGAAACCTCCGGTCGATAATTTCAGTTTCATGGCAACCTCCCAGCTATCTCCCGCAACACTTGCTCCCCAATAGCTTGCTTATTAGCAAGCGCCTCTAATACTTCTTCATCAATCGTTTCAGGGCATACCAAATCTATACGGGTTACTTTAGAGTGTATTTCGCTGCCCGCTCTATAATTTCTTGCTTCACTTTGAATATCCTGCTCAAGAGAAAAGTTTCTCGAAAAGTAAATTGAATAGCTCGCCTCTATTAAGTTTATGCCCAACCCACACGCACCTTGATTGCCTATCACAACTCTTATCTGCTCCTCTTTACGAAATCTCTCAATCGACTCATCCCTTCGCTTCTGAGAAATCTCCCCGTGAAGCTCGATGTATTCTAAGCCCAACGTCTCGCACACTTCTCTGATCATGGCGTAGTTCTCTTTAAAACAAGCCCACACGATAACCTTGTGGTTTAAAGCTAGGTCCTCTAGCAATTCTTTAAGGGCCTGGGTGCGTGGTATGTCCATAAACCTGTGGACACTTCCTTCCACGTTCATGATGTTCGCTTCAATCTTAGCGTACCCACTCACGATCTGCTGCAGCCGCAAAGCTTTTGTGATCGCAAGGTCCGCAGTCGATGCTTCAGAATTTATGTAGGTTATAAAATCCTTTTTCATCTCGTTGTAGGCTTTCTTCTGATCAACACCCATCTCGACGAATATCTTTTTCTTAACCAAAGGCGGAAGATCCAGACACTCTTCCTTTTTCACACTCATCGACTTTTCTTTCATCATGTCGGAAATCAAACACTCAGCGTTCGGCCTGATTCTCCAGTCCGGGAAATTCACATGCGGAAGATGGGCGTTTTTATTATAGAAATACTGAGCCCTAAAAACGAAAAAGTTCTTACCAAAGGCGTCGCCCCCATCAAGTACCCGGAACTGCGCCCAAACATCCATGAGATTTCGAAGGACAGGGGTGCCCGATAAGACGAACCTGTATTTAGCTCGATCAGCAAGCTGTATACATGCTTTTGTCCGCTTGGCATCAGGGTTCTTGATTCGATGGGACTCATCACAGATAAGTATGTCAAACTGCGTGTTGTGTAACTCATCAAACAATCCCTTCATCGTCAGTGCTTCGTAGTTCCCAATAAAAATACTTGGGGTCGCGCGGTTCTCTAAAAGTATCTCGGTCCTCTGTTTCCCAGTTCCCACAAGCTTATGCACACGGTTGGGTGGGATTTTAGAGAACTTCAAAATCTCCTGACGCCAGTTCTCAATCACCACAGGTGGACAAAGAATCAAAGTGGGGAGAATTGCTTTTGCTTCAATATAAAAGTGCCTGAGAGTCTCTATCGCAGTTCTCGTTTTCCCAGTACCCGCTTCAAAGAACCATCCAAAGCTCTTTGCTTTTATCGCAAGCTCCACACCTTGCTTCTGATGCGTCCACAAATCTACAGCCACAAAATCACCCGGCTCGCTTTTTCATTCAAAGGCGGAGCAGCTTCATTGTGAAAGTATTGGTTAAACGCCGACTGCGCACCCAAGAGCCCTTTCTGCGAATAATTAAATCCAGGCTCCGACTTCAATCTCGCAAGGGGCCTGAAGCCCACATACATAAGCGTGCAGAAGAAACTCGCAGGTGTAACGTAAGAAAGTTTTGTCCCCACAAGCGACACCACGAAATTCAAATCATCACCCGTATCTTCTCTATCAATCAAAGGATGAATGATGCGAACAAGAGTATTAAGCGGCATCCACAACAAGTCCCACACCCACAAAAGCGCAATGACTGGGAATACATACAGCATAAAGTGAAAGGAATTTGGCATCCCTAAAAGCATCCGAAGTGTAGGTGACACAAGCCTTAGAAGCATGAAGTCTGGGATCTTTTTCTCGCTCGTATGCTGACCTATTTTTTTAGTGTTCCACGCGAAAAAGCCTCTCTTCAAAAGCTTTTTCCACATCTTCCAAAATCCCTCATACTCAAACATCGCCACACATGCCCACATGTAGGACTCAATCTGATCCCCTGACATCGTGCCTGGGGACGTGTACCAATGTCCCTCTCTTGACCAGTGCCTGACAGGCTCCCCGCTCTCAAGATACATCTCCTCACCCATGCGCCGAATCCCCTGACGTGCAGCAGTGATGTCCGCTCCGTTTCCACACAGGAGATAATCGAACAAGTAATTCATCGCAGTTCTTTGGACACCGTCACCAAATTCCAATTTGAAATTCGGAGGCCCATCATAGGTGCGTGTGATTTCGTAGTGCCCAATCCATCCACGAGAATCTGTGTAATCTAAAATATTCTTCGTCAATTCATGTGCTCCATGTTGTTCTTCAATTCTAACTTCTCAGCAATCTTCATCACTGCTTTATTCAAAATCTCATCGTGCTCAATTGCGTTCGGGTGGATACCCTCAAGCTTGTCTATCTCTTTTAACAACATCATCTTCTCGCTGTCAGAGAAACCTTTTTTCTTGTCCCAGAGCTCCGAGACTTGATCCGCGAATCTTGCTTTGAGCTTAACGCTCAAGGTCTCAATCATCAAAACCCAATCAACTAGCGTCGCAGGTTTATCTGACACACTAGTCATAGTGAATCGCTGCGGCTCAACATTAAATTCTATATCAAATCTCAAGACTCCCCCCGACGACAAACGCACTGCTCTTTGATGTGTGCGGGAAATCCTATTGACCCCGGTTCCAACATGCAACTAGATTTTTTAATACAGCACTTCGCAAGAAACTTTAGGGGAGCACCAACATGGATACCGAATTACAAGCGTGGCTTCAAAGCCATGGCCAAACCTTTACGCCTGATTTGTCCGAGTCACACGCTTTTAAAAGCTTCAAAAATGAAAACGGCAAAGGCTGGTACATATACAAACGATATAACGATGCAATAGTTTTCACCTTCGGCGACTGGAAAACAGGAGACAAGTACACTTTCAAAAGTACCTCTGACTTAGACTTCAGTGATCCAGAATATATAGCTCTTCAAGAAAAAGCTGAAGCACTGCGCGAAGAAAAGGCCCGCGATGCAAGGCTCCACGCATTAAGTGAGCTAAATAAGTCTGGACAAAACATGATGACTCCTTATCTAGAGAAAAAAGGTTTCACAGACACGCACCCAACACTTCATCAGATCTTAAATCACTTCGGAGAAATGGATCTTCTCGTACCGATGCAAGATGCGAGTGGGGAGATATGGAACCTTCAACGAATTGAGCCCGAAGGGACAAAATCTTTTCTTGATGGGGGCCGCACAAAAGGTCTTTATCATTTACTTAGAAAGGTACCGGAGAACGGGCCGATCTATATCGTGGAAGGACTTAGTACAGGGCTATCTGTTTTAAGTTTAGTGGAGGAGGGTGCGTGTGTCGCAGTCGCCTTCAGCACCACGAACCTCATACATGTCGCAAAGCTCTTAAGAGAAAAGCACCCCACCCACAAAATAACTGTATGTGCCGACAACGACCACCTTAAAGACATGAACTTCGGACTCAAATCAGCATGTGACGCGTGTCTCGCCGTAGACGCACAAATCATCTACCCACCCTTCACAGTCAAACAACCGGGTACTGACTGGAATGATTTAATTAAAGAAATCGGACTAGACAATGCTAAGAAAGAATTCGACCGACAACGTGATGTACCTAACTCAATCACAGATTTAGTGGAGACCAATTATGGAAAAGAAATTAAACCAAAAAAGAAGCGCACAAAAAAAGCTAGTGGCAAAAGCCAAACAGAATTTGTTGAAACCTCGGAAGAGCAGATACCCACTCCAGCCGCAGCCGCTACCGATGTTCAACACTCAAGTGTTAGTGGGGAGCCTACTAAATCAGTTTCCAAAAGCGACGGAGAGGAAAATAGTATACCTCCAAGCACACTTATTTCAGGGACCTCTACCTCTGAGCTTGAAGAAATCGAAGAAGGGGAAGGTAGCTCGGACCTAGGTGCGGGGGAGAGCACAGCAAAAACTAACTACCGCGAATTTGTAGGGCCATATGTAAATGGACTTGTGCCGCTTAAGTTTAAAGGCAAGAAAAACATGCCGAACGAACAACAAGTCGCCCACTACGTAAAAGAATACTACGGCGAGAACATCCAAACCTCGGAAGAAGGTGAGTTGTTCTCGATTCACGCGCATAAACCACACCCTAAGGTCGAAGTCTACACTCCTAAAAACTACCAAGACACGCACTGGAGATATGCTGAGGACACCGACACAAAAATTCTACGTAGACAAATCATGTCCGCATATAATGGGGAAGCCACTTCATCGAAAGTAGAGAGCACACTTCGGATACTAAAAACACTCCTTCCCACACTCCCTGAGTATGCAAGTCCATGGTCGCCCGATCCCTTTAAATGTAACTTCGCAAATGGTACACTACATATAGTATATAAACCTGGAGCAAAGCCCGGAGAAACCAAGTACTCTTTTGAATTCAAAGAACACAAAGCCAAAGATTTTGTGTTCTACACAAACCCACTCAAGTTCGACACTACTCTCACGGCCAAGAACACAGAATTTACAGACATGATCAATCGGTTCTTTGATAAAGACCCCGAGGCCAACGACAAAATCAGACTTTTGAAACAGATGTATGGTGCGTGTATCGCACCCATTTTCCCCCGCATATTCATGCTCCTCGGTCCTCCGGGAAGTGGCAAATCCTCTACCTTGATACCTGCACAACGGCTCGTACATAAAAATAATTGGTGCTCGGTGGAGCCGTATCAAATGAATGGGTTTAACTTAGAGAGTATGGTCGGAAAACTTGTGAACTTCGTGGGGGATATGCACGTCACAGAACCCATCAATGATGGAATTATTAAACAACTCATCGACCGCATGCCTTTCACAGTTAATCGAAAATATAAGACGGCTCTTAAAGTCCCACTCCCCGCAATTCACATCTTCGCCGGAAACGATGCACCTCCTACTTTAAATAGAAGTAGTGATGTCATGGACAGACGCATGAGCATGATACGAATGGATAAAATGAAGCGCACAAAAGAGGCTACCCACAACTTCGCTAACGAAGTTTTCGACCATAACCCTACGGGGGTCTTGGCCGCATTTGCAATACCTGGGCTCATAGATCTTCTAGAATCTGGCGGGAACTATCATACGTTTAAAAGTGATCGAGATATGGTGCGGGAATGGCAAGGTCTTAACGACCCTATCGTTCAATTCCTACGCGCCATTGATGAAGGGGACGTGACACATATTCAGGTCACAGGGGAGAAAAACGACACCTGTGCGAGAAGTCTTCTTTGGGAGAAATATCAAAAATGGAACGATGAATCAAATGGCGGAAGGTCTCGTATTGCTAAGCATAAATTTACGAAGGCTTTGGAGGAAAAGGGGCATCCCTGCAGCAAGGTGCATGGCGGCATTTTCTCCTTTCATGGTCTAAAATTGATAGAAAAAGGCGTTTAAAAAACGAGTTTTAGAAATGCCCCGGACGAGTTTTAGAAATGCCCCGGAAACGAGTTTTCGTCGAAAATTGGAATTTTGGGGATTTTTGGTGTGGGAGGGATTGTCTGCTGACAAAGTTTGAGGGGAGCTGGAGCGGGGTGCTTGGTGCTTGTTTTTGTAGCATAAACCACTTCTTTGGGGCACTTCAAGGCACTTTAAAGCAGATTATTTTTAATAAGTGCCCCGTGTAAGTTGTTGAAAAGATTTTTGAAAACGTAATACGGGGTATTTGGGGCATATTTCTCTTTAAGACTTTATATATAAATATATTGTATTATATAGTGTAGTATGCACACTGCGTTACATATGTGTGTAAGAGACGTGTTATATAACAAGTGTATATATACAGAAGTCGTACTCGCAAAACTGCCCCGCTCAAAATACACAATAACGCGGTGGGCGCACATTAAGGAGAAAAGAAGTGCCTGAAAACAAAAACGAACCTGTTTCCGAACCCCATCTTGCGCCCTCCTCTCACTTGGGTCGGCTCATAAGACATTTAGACGATTACCGTGACGCAAGGCGCAGCCTTAGGGCCCTTGTGCGGGAATTTGGGGGTCGGCGGGAAATGTTTAACGCGAAGGAGCGGGAGGACCTTGAATGGAAAACAATAGATACTCCGCTGGAGATATTTGCGGAGCGGCTGATTGATGTGTTGAGAGAGGAAAAGCGGGTAAAACGCGAGCTACTCCTCCGAACAGATCCAAGTAGCTCGCAATAGGGGCTACTCAGTCTTTTTAACGCACCCGGAAGGTATAGGTTCTGGATCGGGGTCATCCGCCTTGCGCAGAGGAGACAGCGCAAGCTTAGCCCTTAAAACCTGTATGCGCTCACACAGCTGGTCGTGCTCGCGTTCTTTGAGGGCTGCGTAGGCGTATGGCCTACCCATCTCCCCTGCTATCGACAGCAAGGCGATTAGGAGCAAAAAGTGAATTCCATTTCTAGCGTGAGCAATTAAGAGTGTTTTCATAGATTATCTCCCATCCTGATCTAGGTTCTTTTGACGCAATACACTATAATACAAGTCCTCGGACAATAGCTGGAGCTCCTCTTGTGAGGTCTCTGGGTGAGCGAGGGCGTACTTTTCGGACGCCGCCTCGACTTCGGCCCACACTTTGTTGCGCTCGTTCCAGAACCAAAGCGTGAAGCAGAGGTAAAGACTTCCGAGCAAGACACCGATCCCTATTGCAATCTTAGTGAAAGTAAGGAAAAATTTCTTCATGGCGGACTCCTATTCCAAAAAAGTTAAACAACCTGATTCGCCTTGGATTTCTTTGAAGAAAATCCAAGACACCCTTGGGATTACAGACCGTTCATCCAGCTACATGGGCACCGATATCCCGGACGACGGCAAACGCTACGAGCGGGTCGACAAAGACAAAGCTCGCGAATTCAGCAAATACTTCCGAGGCAATTAAAAGCACCTAGTAATTGTTTTCGCATATGACCCATCAAGATTAAATATTGGGTAGCTGTGACACGTATGTGTGACCAGATCATAATTTGTCGGGACGTATTCACCGTTGGGCCCCCGACGCCGCATACCCAGATCCGGACTTTCAGCGTTTTGCATCGGCGCAAGTTCTCCGCCCCGATAAATTTCTCGAAGTGCGGGCGGAAGTTCGAAGCCACGCGGTTTCGGTGGAGTCGAGCAGCCGGTTGAAAGTAAAAGCAAAATTCCAGCAAGTGCAATTAAGAGATTTTTCATACGTTCCCCTTTGTTAGTTTTAAATAGCGGTCCATCAATTTAGTGAAATTATTAATAAAAACGGCCTTGTGTGAGTATCTTCGAAACGGCGGTAACTCTTCGTACCTGGTCCCGTCGTCATGCAGTTGAATCATACCAATCGACTGAAGTATCTCGGCGAGTCGCTCGACCGTGAGTTCCTGTTCCCACGGCGTATCGAAGATGTACCGAAAATACAGACGATTAATTGGGAACGTCCGCCCAATGATTAAGGTCATGACTCGTCCCCCTCGTTTTCAAGTTTTTTACCAAGTACAACAAGCTCTTCAAACGAGTTGTCTCGTGTAGCAGATCCGTACGTTTCAAAAGCGTACATTGCATAATACATCTTTGAGCCTTGTCTGATGTTTTCGCTCATAATACCAAGCGCGTGGAGTCGATATAGCTCGGTATTACAATTTGCCATTACTTTGAATTTCACGACTCGTCTCCTTGTTCAGTGTTGTCTGTATAACCCTCAACAATATAACCGTCTTGCAACAGTGAATCGGCGTAGTCTCCGAGCCCGCATCGGTATGCAGTCGGGTCCACTTCGCGAAGTACCTTGCTCGGCAAGTATTCGAGGTACCCAATCTTGATGATGCCTTGCTCGTCGAGCGCATCATTGAACATACGTATCAAATCGGTTTGGCTTATTCGTGTGGGTCTCATGACTTACTCCTAGTTTTTGGCTCTTTAAAAAATGTGAAAGTACGTCCACACATTTTGTCAAATTTCTGAATGCCTCGTTTGGTATCATAGCGACATCCGAGCTTTAAAAGCGCAGCTTCAACGTCCATTAGTTCCTGGTGGACGTACCCAATGCTCGACACGTAAATAGTATTTGCATCCACCCGATCAAATCGAAGATTCGAAGAGCTTGATTTCTCAAACTCAAGTAAATATTGGATGTGTTTCACGATACACCCCCAACATAAAACACGATTGATCCAAAACCGTCGCGGTGAAACCCATGCAAGGCATTTTGCACATCATTCTCAAGGGTTTTGATGTCCACAACTTGATGGACGGCTATTTTGTTGTATTTTCCGAATTCTGAAGCGTCCTTAATTTCGTAGTCTCTGAAGTTAACTGAATTCTCAAGATAAGCCTCAAGCTTCAGTTTCATTTTGCGAAGCTTCGCCCGTTGGTACCGCTCTTGATTTTTCTCTTGCTCACGCAAGTATGCATCACAAAGGTACTCTTCCGCTTGAATGATCAAGCCCGCTAGCGTTTGATCTTCTGGAGTAACTGAAGCAGACGAGTAAGTCCGCCTGTAAGAGCCCGGCAACCCTTGCGGAACAGGCATTGATATATCAATTTTGATACCAAGATCGGCCATCAATCGCCTAACCTTTGATTGATGCTTACTTGTTGAGTTAGAATAACGGTAGTCATTGAATATGACCTTGCCCTCAACCACACCAACGAATTTCCACCAACGGTAGCTGAATGCCTCTATTTTTGTGGGGCTGAATGTGCAGTTATAGTTTGAGCACTGGTATATGTTAGAACGCTTCATGTGTTTCATGCTTGTCTCCTTGGACATTATCAAGCGCTGTATTGCGCCGATAACTAAGTATCGTCGAAGTTATATAAAAACTCAAGAACTATTATGAGGCGTGTCAAGACGGGCCGCAGTCGCGCCGAAGCGCCGAGGATGGCGACCGTACGCGTGAGGCCCAACCCCCTAGACGATGCCAAAGGCCCTAACATGCTGAATACACTGCCGATAACAGTACCTCTTTGAATGAGAAGCGGTATTCAAGGGCCACGGCAACGGAATGGCGTCAATTGAGGCCTGAATCATATGTCAATGGTGGGGGGGATGAGGTCATGGGTATGGGAGTTGTTTATAGCAGGTGTGGGCGGAAATTTTTTATTTTTTGATTTTGGCGCGCACCCCGTATATAGAAAACAGGTATGAAAACAACAAGCAAGTTACCGTTATCCTTCGCAGCGATTTCCCTAATATGTGCAGGGTGTAGTGTGGCTCAACCTCCCAGTCCGCCTAAGGATGTGTGTATAGAGGGGTATTTATATCGGGAGTACACGTCGTACGGTCCACGACAAATTCCCGTACCATTATTCCAGGACGATAAACCAAAGAGATGTGTATTGGATAAGAAGTGACGATACTTATAATCGGGCTCATCACCGTAATTTTATTATACGTAACAAGGCCCTCGGACGGAGATTTCAAGTGAACATGACCAGTGCAAAAGAGCAGGTAGAGAACGCAATTAAATATATTGGCCTCTGCCCCAGCAAGTTTGAGATATTTGAGAAGATGCGAGAGCATGGGCCGGACCCAGAGTACGTAGTGGCGCTTGATTTTTTGGTATCAGTAAAAAATGGACTGAAGATGAAAGATATAGCGGACATTTTCCGTCCGTCTATTGACGGGATACTTGAGGGCGAGCTTGTACGGCGCGAGGTGCGCGATCCACTAGAGCTAAAGATTAAAGATCTAGAGGAGAGGTGCGCGGCACAAGACAAATTACTTTTAGAGCTAACACCGTATGCGAATTATTACGCGCTTGAGTATGGGCTAAAGCACGGAAAGAGATTGGACACCAAATGACTAAAGACATATCAAACTTTGAAGCCGACCCAGAGTGGACTCCCGATCTTACTACTCTGGGTGGGGTACAAAAGGCCAAAGAGATTCTTGGTGCGCAGGTAGTAGAGCAGATGTTGAAGGCCAAGGATGCGGAGGCATTTGGTGAGTATGTTGTAACAGGCATTGATGTTGAAAAAAGAAGTATAACAGTAGGTAGGCTGAGAAAATGAGAATTACCGAAGATTTAGTTCTACAATTCACTGAGGAGGAATTTGCAGCTGCGAGTGTTGATGTGCTAGGCGACGCGCAGATGTTGAATCAATTTCTTTGTGAAGAGATGGGGAAGTGGCCCGAGCTCCACGGCACGTGCCGCAATGAGTGGTTGTTGGCAACGACCCGCAACGAGCCTACGCACCGCGTACGATTAATGCCTCCCCAAAAAATCCAACCCAAAGAGTGCAAGCATTTCGAGGTGCAGATATACGATCTTAAAATGGGTAACCCGGCATTTAGGTGCTTGAGTTGTAAGAAACCAGTACAGCCTAAGAACGGCTGGGAAGTCGTATGAAGTTTGGTAATGATTGGGTTAATTCGAAGAGTATACAGCGGATGTATATAGTGGATGACGGGTTGATACCTTCGCGGGTTTATCAGTTATGCCTTTCTTTAGGGGGAGGTGAGATGGTGATGGAGAGATTTCCAACCTATGAGTTAGCAGCGGCGCGAAGATTAGAAATCATAGGAGTGTTGGAGGGTCCATGGAGGGACAAGTGGTGTGAGGAGGACTCTAAGGTATGAGTACGGCAGGCGAGGCGGTGTTTACATACCCAATTATATTGTCCTCCTATAAAAATCTTGAGGAGTGCGTGCGCAGGTACCCAACTAGAAAAGTTTATCCAGAAGCTATGATTGCCCAGGACGAGTTTTACTATTGGACACGCACCGGGGAGCAGCGCATGTGTCGCAAGTTTAAGGAGATTTGGGTGCTTGGGGCTAGGTGCCCGGAGATTGTGAGGATTAAGTGACGGACGATATGAGAAGAGACGTTGAGATGTTCAATGAGTGGGATGAGATAGTGAACAGCTATCTTTCTGTTTTGTCAGGGTTAGAGATAAAATTATCTCCGGTGCGAGATGAGGGGACCATGCTTCGGATACGTGCATTTGACGAAGCGTTGAGGGCATTTAAGGCAAAGTACCCGGAGAAGTTTTTATGAGTGACGAGATAAAGACAATTCTGTCACACAAAGCAGAACTACTTCCAAAGATTGAGAAAACAAAAGAAGAAAAGAACCGTCGCAATAAAGCGAAGCGCCTCAGAAAGAAATATAAGTGAACCCCACAACATTCCATACGGTCGTAGGTATTTGTTCGGCTCTCTTCACACCGGACTATCCAATTGAGGACAAGATTCACAAAGCACAAGCCTGTGAGGTGTTTCAAGAATACTGCACACAACCAGCTGAGATAGAACATGAAGATTATGGTCGAGGGAAGATCAAGAAGGGGGCGAAATGAACGACCAAGAATGGAAAGATAGATATGCTGACCTTGCGAAAACATTCAGCTTGCAAAGAGATAAGATAGTCGAACTACAGGGCGAGCTGAAAAACGAACGTCTAAAAGTTCAAGGTCTTCGAAAGACGCTAAACGCAATCGCCATAATAAGCGGAAAAAACGATCAAGATGTGGGCCTTACAGTATTTCGGGCAGCCTACGCTGCGCTCGCAGACACAGAAGAGAAACTATGAGCGACTTACCAGGTAAACCTCGGGAATTTTGGATAAATGAAGCAGTTGTAAATGAAGGCGCGTTTATTTATCAAAGAGCTTTGCCGCATGTTTGGCCATACTGTGCGCAAATTCATGTGATTGAATACGAAGCATATGCAGACCTGGTCAAAATGCACGACTGGTATAGAAACGAAATGCTTCGGTACAAAGAGGCTTTTGAAAATGAAAAAATCTTTGCAGAACACTCGGCCAAAGTTTACGAAAAAGAACGCGCCAGGAGCCTTGCTCTCAGAAAGGCGCTTGAGAGTATAAAGAACAACATTGGTTTTGGCGGCAAAGAGAATACGATTGCGGCAATTCGTAAGATTAACGAGGCACTAAAAGCATTTGATGAGGGTGGGGAACCAAAGAAAGAAGGAGAATGAAGTGTTTGGATATCGAACAACGACAACAGTATTTGAGGAGATTAAGGACAAGAGAACGCTAAAATTAAAGTGTACTGTTTGTGGCAAGTCTCGGCAGAGAACTCTTGAGGTTAGTCAAACCATTAATCCGTTTAATAAAAACAAGAAAACCGGGGAAGTAAAAACCTACTCGGAAATTGTGGATGAAAATCGCATCAGTCTCAATGCCAAAATAAAAAAGTTTAATGAGACGCCATTTGTTTGCTGCAAGTAATAACCGCGCCCCGAGCGCATGGAGGAAATAAATATGGGCTGTGATTTAGAGGATGTACTTAGAGACTTTAAAGAATTTAAAGATATGGCTTTGTACTGGTTTAATTGCAGGAGCTTTGAATACAAAGAGTT
>Ga0209277_10000090_pt1 | contig 44460 bp, 64 predicted proteins | sample JI81AbrownDNA_FD_187503 | JGI IMG/M metagenome (GOLD analysis project Ga0209277, IMG submission 187503) | Wastewater effluent complex algal communities from Wisconsin, to seasonally profile nutrient transformation and Carbon sequestration -... | ecosystem: Engineered > WWTP > Effluent > Algae... | reverse complement strand
CCTGACATATCGAAAATAGACAGGTGGGTCGATTTAGAAAGTGACAAGGGAAAGGTAAGCTACAAGCTCATACATATTAAGGACGGGTTTCTGTGTCATCTTAAAAATTGGAGCCGTGACGAGACGCATACCCTAAAAAGCACCAACTCAGTTGAATACTCCCCCGCTGAATATAGAGAACTTCAAGAGCGGGCAGAGTTGGAACTTGAGGCGCGGCACGAGAACGCACACCTCAAAGCGCTCTCGATAATAAAAAAGTCCGGCCAAAATATGACGACTCCCTATATGGAGCGAAAAGGTATTGACTCCGCCCCCACAACGTACCAACTCCAAAACACTTACGGCTACTGGGACCTAATTATCCCCATGTACGATATCGACGATAAGCTATGGAGCATACAAACCATAGAGCCCGAGGGACAAAAATCTTTCCTCGAGGGGGGACGCACTAAAGGACTCATGCATTACTTGTCACTCGGGTTTGCGAGTGATCACATCTATATATGTGAGGGCTTCGCAACTGGTATATCCATATTGGGTATGCTCCCCTCACCTGCCCTGGTCGTCGCCGCCTTCTCAGCCTCTAACTTAAAACCCGTGGGTGAGGCTTTGAGGGAAAAATATCCACACGCACACATTTGGTTTTGTGCTGATAACGACCACAGAAAAGAAATGAACGTAGGCCTTAAGCTCGCGACCGAAGCAGCACTCGCAGTATCGGGTATGGTGATTTATCCAACCTTCGAAAAAAATGAGCCCGGTACAGACTGGGACGACTTTGTGAAACTGGTTGGTATTGATAACGCAAAAGAAAAATTTAACGCACAAATGACTGCCCCCAACTCACTTCAACATTTAGTGGAGACTAACTATGGAAAAGTTCTCAAAAAGAAAAAACCTACAAAAACCAAAAAGCAAAACGACGAAAACACTCAAACAAATTTCGGAGATGCAGAACCTTGTGACGGAACTAGTGGGGAGATTTCCGAAACCGTCGGAGAAGAAAATAGTATACTTACAAACACACTTGTACAAAGGACCATTGCGATTAGCGAAATGGGAGCGGAGTCGGTAGACGAAGAAGTGAAAGCCAAGATGGAAGTTGCGTGGGCCGAGGTGCAGAGACTTAAAGAGAAAACAGCAAGCTTTTTACCACACGTCACAATGTATATGAATGGCCTTGCACCTATGGAGCTAAAAATAAAGAACGGCAAACCCGTTACACCCACAGAAAAAGAAGTCGCACACTACGTTCATAGCTACTTCGTAGCGAGTAACACGCCTCTTAAAAGATGGGGCGAGAAGGACTTATTCAAATACACAGGCACGCACTGGCAGCTACTTGATGCGGGTGACATGATTGAAATTAAAAATCAAATCAGCACTGCCCTCCGAGGAGCAGCGGGGGCAACTAGAGTTGATTCTTGTTACCGCACTTTCTTTAGACTCGTTGATAAAATGCCGCGCAATCCTTATATAACTGACCCGTCAAAAATTAGTTTCAAAAATACCACTCTTCATGTAGAAATAGATACCCGCACTAGAGAGTGGAGTCTGCGACGTGCACCGCACGACCCCGCAGACTTCATCTCTCACTTTATTCCCTTTAACCTCGATGAATCAGCTACCAACCCATACTTTTTAGATATGCTCGACAATATCTTTACTAAAAAAGATAAAGTGACTGGCACCTCAACGCCTGATCCAGAAAAACAAGAAAAACTTAAACTCCTTCAAGAAATGTATGGAGCCTGTATTGCCCCGATATTTCCTCACCTGTTCTTGCTCTATGGTCCGGGAGGCAGTGGGAAAACTTCTCTTATTAAATGTGCAATGCGCTTGGTGCACGATGACGCTAAAGCCTCAGTCGAGCCTTGTGAAATGAAGGGGTTTGTATTACAAAGTGTGGCGGGTAGGCTTGTTAACTTCGTGAGTGATATCAATACGGTCGAACCAATTGAAGACGCAACTGTCAAGCGAATTGAAGACCGAATACCAATTAGAATAGACCGCAAATTTAAGGACGCAATCATGGCTCCCTTACCTGCCGTGAATATATTCGGAGCTAACGGCATACCTGCAACCAAGGATCAGACCTCAAACGCCATGATGCGTAGGTGGTCGTTTGTGAAAATGGCCTCCATGGATAGGTCCGAAGAGCCCGATTATGACTACGCCAATTGGGCCTTTGATCAATGCCCAGAAGGTGTGCTTGCGTGGGCAATTGAGGGCCTAAAAAGGCTACTAAGTAACCAAGGAAAATACTCCACTTTTAAGTCGGATCGGGGCGCGATTCGGGAATGGCAAACTGGGCGTGACTACGTGCAGCAGTTTTTGGACGACATGCAATTTGGGGAAGCCAATGGCGTAATTCTAGATCCGGAAGGAAAAATGAAGCCGGGCGATTTGTGGCATAAATTCTGTGCGTGGAGCGAGTTTTCTAATGGTGGGAAGCCTCGATTCGGGAAAAAGACGTTCTATTCGTCGCTCGAAAACAAGGGGCATATTCGTAAAAAAACGAACACTTCTTACGTTTTTGAGGGGTTTAGGGTGGACGAAAGTGGCAAAAACAAGGGTGAAGTGGCACAATTTTAGGGGTGGGAAAAGATTCTGCCACTGCCTAAGTACTTGTAATTGTTCAGGTGACTTGGTGCGTGTGGCAAAATGGTAAAAAAAATACGTATTTAATACATAAGATATATATATATAAGGGTATGGGGAAAACATAGAACAAGAAAGTTATCCACAATTTACAAAACTTAAAAGGGTTTGAAATACCCCCCAGTTTTTGCCACTTTTGCCACATGCGGCGTGTCATAGATTTATTAACAAGGAGAGACAACACTATGAGTTATTATTTTGATCAGAAATGGTATGTGGTCACTTACGTATCAGGTAGAAAGCGAATGCTCTGCGTCGCCCAAGAATCCCACGACGGGTTTTTAGGCCATGAATGGGACATCGAGTCTGAAACTAAGGGCAAGACCATGAAGTTCGTGCCCCGTTCAGCTATAGAAGAGATGAGGGAAGTCCCCAAAGAGGACGTCCACTCCCAGGCGATTGAGGTCCAGACTATTTCACGCAGCCGTCGGGTAAAACCTCCGCGTGAGGGTAGTTTAAAAGAGTCTCCGGAGTCTGAAGACTGATTATCTCCCTAATACGCTCGCATATACGGGCGTGCTCGCGTTCTTTAAGGGCTTGGTAGGCGCAAGGTCTACCCAGCTCCGCAAAAGCTGACAGAGTGGTCAATAGAGCGAAAATTCCAATCAATTTCCCGATTAGGCCAATTAGGGGTTTTTTCATAAAGAACCCCTTTGCGTTGCGTTAGGACCATCTAAGATTTTGGAGTGAGCCTTATCGAAAGACTTAGACCAACAAGCTTTGTATTCGGAGTCTAACTTTAGGCCCTCGCATTCGTCTCCTATGAGGTCGTATGCTGCGTATCGAGCGAAGGCCTCTGTTCGGTCTTGTCCGAAGTAGTAGAGTGCTATCCGGGCATGTCCGGGAGGCAAGACCAGAAACCCAACTATGTAAAGACCTAGTAGACTTATTCCGAGAATTAATGAGATTCTTTTCATATCAACTCCTTTGAGGTGAAATTATGAGTGGCATGGACGAGTACAGTCGAAAAATTAGAGAACAGAATGCTAAAGAGCTCGAAGCCATTCAGGCAAACTATGCCGACGTTGCGAACGAACGCCTTCAAAGCGTTGCTCAAGGTGGTAGTCCGTCGCCCTTCGCAAGTCCATGGCTTGCAATGAAGCAACAATACTACAACTTGAGAATGATGCCGTATGAGCGTGCTATGGGCGGCGAGAACGCGGGAAGCATCCTTGCCTCCCCACAATCCGGAGCCCGCGACCTCAAATGGGAGCGCGACATTCAACAAGCTCAAAGGAATACGGGAAAACTCCCGAAGCCGTTCATTCCGTAAGATCATACGATTACCAACACTTTGTTGATGTATAGGCATAGTCCCCATCAATCGTATAAATCGGAGTAGAGACACAAGTATGCTGAACTAGATCATAGTTTGTGGGAATGTAACCCGTTTGCGAGTTACCTTGACCCAATCCAAGATCTGGATCTTTTGCATCTTGCATCGGCTTCAACTCTCCCCCTCTGTAAACTTCTCTTAGGGCCGGTGGTAAATCGAAACCCTTTTGAGGTTGTGGAGTCGAACATCCGATTAAAGTTAGGATCAAAATTCCAGCAAGGCCAATTAGTAGTTTTCTCATACGTTCTCCTTTAGTGACTCATAACGAGTCTTTAGTTTATCGAAGTTACTTAAGAAGTTGTGCCTGTAACAGTAACGACCGAAAGGCGGTAACTCTTCGTAACGGTCCCCGTGGACTCTTATTAACCCCAACGCTTGAAGCATCTCGGCGAGACGTTCAGTTGTTAGGTCTTGTTCCCACGGGGTATCGAACAAGTATTTAAAATAAAGTCGGTTCATTCGGTAAGTACGTCCGATAGTGAGACTCATTTGCTCTCCTCGGAGTATTTCTCAATGAATACAGCACGGTTTCCCCATTCATATCTCACCATGAGTTGTACCCAATTCACGGCCTCAACTTCGCTTACGAACGGAGCACCAAGTTTAGTATTAATGGCACTAGTCCAGACCAAGAGACCACCCTCAATGGGTTTCAAGGTATGAATTAGGCCGTCAAGCGCAAGGATATGTTTCGGATTGTGGTTAACCACGGCTTCAATGGCTTGTTTTTCGCCGCGCTCGATTGCACCACTAACATGGTGTACAAGCTTGTCTTTTAAGGTTTTCACGACTCGTCTCCTTGTTCAGTGTTATTCGAATAGCCCTCAACAATATAACCGTCGCTCAGCAAGCCATCCGCGAAGTCTGCAACTCCACAACGGTATGCCACTGGATCTACCGAGCGAAGGACATCACTAGGCATGTATTCAAGCATTCCGATCTTTATAGGTCCCTGTTCATCTAATGCTTCGTCGAACATATCGTGCAATTCTCGGTCTGATATTCGTGTATTTTTCATGACAAACCTGCAACGTAGAACACGATTGAGCCGAAGCCGTCTCGTGAAAAGTTATAGAGCGCGTTTTGTACGTCGTTTTCGAGTGAATTAGACTCAACAACTTGATGTACAGCTATTTTGTTATATTTTCCAAATGAAGCTTGCCCTTTGATTTCGTAGTCCCTGAACGCGCAAGAGTTCTCCAAATAGTCTGTTAATTTTGCCTTAAGTTTGAGAGCCTTTGCTCTTTGGTATCGCTCTTGTTTCTTAATCTCTTCCTTTAAGAATTGGTCACAAAGCTGTTCTTCGCCCCTAACGATTAAATCAGCAAGACTAGAGCCGTCAATACCCTTTGGTAAGGACAATGTAAGATCAATTTTGATCCCGAGTTGATCCATGAGACGACTAACCTTTGATTGGTGTTTGCTAGTAGAGTTTGAGTATATGTAGTTATTGAATATAACCTTGCCCTCAACTACAGCAACGAATCTCCACCATTTATAGCTATAAGCATTGAGTGCCTTAGGATCAAATGTGACGTTGTAGTTAGAGCTTTGATATATGCCTGAACGCTTCATGTACTTCATGACTAACCTCTTTGGTTTGTTGCTAACGCTCAATTGCGTCGCGTATCTAGTATCGTCGAAGTTATAGAAAAACTCAAGAGTTTTTTGCGATGTATCTCGAACTGAGAATCCGTCGCGACGAGCGCCGAGAACCAAGGACCTTCGCGTGAGGCAAGGCATTCCCCGAAGCAAGACACGAGCTATGTGTATGATATTGTGTAGTTATAGCGGACCCCTTTCATATAGAACAGGTCTAGGATGTACTGAGCTCTTATATAGACGAGGACAAGGCATATATAGATTGGTATTAGTACGGGGGGGATGAGGTCAGCGAGCGAGAAATTATTTATGTGAGATGGGACCGTAAATTTTTTTATTTTTGATTTTGCACCGCACCTGGTATAATGGTCCTAACCCGAGAGGTACGAGTGAAGTTCTACAAGTTCCTAGAGACGGCAAAAGCGAATTTAGTCCACACGAATGGTAAGCAGACCAAATTCAGCAAAGAGTTCTATGGTGATGTTTCTAGCATTGTGCCGTTTGTATTTGTGCCCAGGGACGAGATTCAAACCATAGATGCACGGCTTCACGATGAGACGTTGGATCTACCTTTTAAATCTTGTTTCTTTGAAATGCTTGGCGCTCCGATTACTGAAATTAATGAGCAGGGAGCAGTGGCAACAATAGACGGAATTTTAATTCACGAGATGTCCCCCAAAACCTACAACATGATGCTATTAATGTGTGAGGTGCCCGTGCTATCTCCGCGAAGCGCACCCCGCCGCTACACTATTTATGCTATGGACAGTAGAAATATGGGTAAATTAAGTGTTCATATTGTAGGAATAGTTAGGAACTTATTAGAGCAGCTCACGCACCAAGAAACGGGAGTTATCAATCCCCGCCATTCGGTCAAGATGAAAGTTAACGGCCAAAAGCTTACCCACAGAATTAACAAGATTGTTTACGTTTCCCCTAAATCTCAGAGGCACGTCGCTCAGGCCCACGCATCCAAAGAGATTGACTGGTCACATCGGTTCGAGGTGCGGGGTCATTGGCGCAAGGTTGACACGATAGGTAAGGACCGAGAGGGCTTATATTGTGTTGAAGGATTTACGTGGGTAAAAGAGCATGTTAGAGGACCCGAGCATTTGCCAGTTATTAAAAAGACGCGTGTAGTTCAGCCAAGTACAACATCTTAACCTTTACATCCCCCCGTACCTGTATTAAACGAGAGGGGTATGATAATTCTAGGTATAGGTCTTCTGACATTAGGTTTTGTTATTTTTAATTGGCCCAAGAACCCCGGACCGTTCTGATGTTTTCATTTCCCACATATAACAAGGAGACAATATGCAAACAGGTATGAGTGTAGTTCAAGGATTTTTGTTTGGTTCAGGTTTAATTTTGGCGGCGATGTTATTCAGAGCGGTTCTACATACGGGATTTTGTGGTTAATTTTATGGTTTTAAGCGCCCTTGCCCTTGGTGCACCAAGAGACACGCTATGAGAGTGAAATGGCTTGGATACAAAACTCTCCACAAACTGGCTATGTGAAATTAGGTGAGGCCGCCCATCAGATCCAGGAACCGGCGGCACTTTTTGAGAACTTTATGGCTAATTAAATAAAAAAGGAGAAGTAAATGGAAACAACAATTATAGAAGTTAGAGGAGTGAAGATGGAACTCGACATGCGAACCGCAAGTTTGCAGCGAGTGGACACTTTCAAAGTTGGCGACAAAGTTAAGGTACTTAAAAAAGTAGCCTCGTATTCGGATGACTGGGAATCGTGTCCTGGGATTATAGTGGGCTTTGATGCTTACCGCGACAGTCCGACAATTATCATTGCGTATGTGAGCAGTAAAGAGGTGAAGCTTCTGCACATTAACTCCAAAACAAAAGATGTTGAAATCGTAATGGCGAACGAAAACGATTTTGAGGCTTTGGAGAAGGCTAATGTTGTTGATTTCATGAATCGCGAGATTCAGAACGCTGAACTTAAAGTTGAAGAACTGAAATACAAAAAAGATTATTTTTTAAAGTTCTTTGGGCAGTATTACAAACCGGAAGATGTTAAAAGGGAAGCTTAATTTATGGCCCATGTGCTTGTCGCTTTATCCAGGGCTTATCGGAGACAGACCGATGACTGTCCAAGAGACCTGGAAGTGGGCCGACTTTAAAGAGAGGTGAGAGATGAAAAAAGATAAATGGATTTGGATGCCGCATCCTGGACACTTCATCTGTGGTTTTGATTGCAGGTTTAGGCTCACAACTTATGTTGGCAAATATATTGTATCTACAGTAGGCGAGTTGTTTCCTGATTCTCAAGTTAGAGAAATATGTGCGAAGTCTCGGGGTATAATCTTAAACGGAATTGGTGATGAACGAAAGTACGATTACATGGACAAAATTGGATATGAAGAAATTGGTATCAATAGGAAATATGAAACTATGGTGTTTAAAGCCAAGAAATCAGAAGACAAATGTTGCCCTTGGAGAATGACAAGTGGCGAACTTGATTTTGAAGGATACAACGATCCAGGTGATGCATTCAAAGGTCACATGAAGCTGTGTCTTAAGTGGAGCAAAAAATGAAAGAATCCGCAGACGGCTGTCCAGAATTTGAACCCTCAGATTGCCAAGACGGGTATCCTGAAATTTATCATGAGTACGCTAACAAACTCCTGCGCGAATGGTTCGAAGCACAGACAGTTGTAAGCGCAGATATTGATATGAGTTCTTGGCGGGTAAGATTTGGTGCAGTTCCAAAAGACGACACCCACACAGCCCGCCTCATAGCAGTCCGACCGATCGAGAGGGACAGCAAAGATAAATTTATCAAGGACTGGCTTCAATGTGCTGAAGCCTATGCACCTAAGGAATTTGTAGATAGAGCTAAGAAACTTTTGTCAGGAGGCAAGTAGCAATGATAATCCGGGGGGATTGCTTAATAGAACTAACAAAACTTAAAAAACACTCAGTAGATGCAATCGTAACCGACCCACCTTATGGGCTTAAGTTTATGGGAAAACACTGGGATTATGATGTGCCGTCTGTAGGCATATGGAAAGAATGCATGAGAGTATTAAAACCAGGTGGACATTTATTGGCCTTCGGTGGAACTAGAACTTATCACAGACTTGTTGTGAATATTGAGGATGCCGGTTTTGAGATTAGAGATCAAATTCAATGGTTATATGGTTCAGGATTTCCTAAGTCTCATAATCTTGAAGGCGATTGGGAAGGTTGGGGCACGGCACTTAAGCCAGCGAATGAACCAATTTGTTTAGCACGAAAGCCTTTAAGAAAAGGGCTTACTGTAGCTGAGAATGTTTTAGTGTATGAAACAGGAGCTTTGAATATTGATGAGTCGAGGATTGGTCAACGTGAGAAGCCGAGGACTACTTCAAAAAAAAGAGTATCTGCAAATGCTGGTTACAACCAAGACTACAAGAATCCAAGAATTTTTGAGGGTGGCTCATCTCCGCTTCCCGATGGACGCTGGCCCGCGAATCTAATCCTAGATGAAACCGCTGCTGAGATGCTTGATGAACAGAGTGGTGTGAGTAAGTCACCTGGCACATATGTTCGCAAAGCAGATGGCATGAATGCGAATTCTTATGGCAAAGGTATGGGCGAGTCATCTGGAAAAGAATCGGTAAATTTTGGGGATTCCGGTGGTGCCTCCCGTTTCTTCTATGTAGCTAAGGCATCAAAACGTGAGCGAAATGCTGGGTTAGAAGGTATGACCAACGGGCACCCAACTGTTAAACCAATCAAACTCATGGAATATTTAATTAAACTAGTAACACCTCCAGGTGGAACCGTACTTGACCCATTTATGGGAAGTGGTTCAACGGGTGTCGCTGCTAAAAAGCTAGGGTTTAATTTTACAGGTATAGAACTCCAAAAAGAATATGCAGAGATAGCAGAGAAAAGGATAGGGACTACAAAATGAAACTTAAAGCATGCCCATTTTGTGGTGGGGAAGCGAAGGTAATCGGTGTTAATTATTTATGGGTAGAATGCTTAACGTGCTATGCACAAACAATGGTTAGCATAATAAAATCAAAAGCAATCAAGCTATGGAATAGAAGGGTGAGGAAATGAGCGTTAGAGAAGCTAAAGAAAATGAAGAAATAGTTAAGTCAGAATTTGTATATAGGTTAGTTGGTCCGGGCGGCATGGAGCACAATTACCTATGTTCAGTATGCAGAGAATCTTCTGCTGTTATAGAAACTTGGCACGGAATTCTTCAGCCGTGTTGGACATGTCAGAGTAAAGGATGGAGATTATTTAAAACTAATTGGCTAATGAGATTTCTCAACTCGAGGCTGAGATGACCGACTCCCTAAAAGATAAACAAGCATTTTATAGAAATGATCTATTTGAAAAAGATCGAGCTGGGTTTGATATGTATGAGCAGTCGCCTATTTTTAGGAAGATGAAAGCTGATCTTGAGTTTTATGCACAACGCGCTGTCTGGGGCAACGGCTGCGCAGCTATTGATCCTTGCGATACATACACATGTGAGCTTGGCGCATTAAGAGGCGGTAAACGAGCTATAGAAACACTCCGCGCGATTGAGGGGGATGAATGAGCGTTTGGTACAATCCACACGACGACCAGATCATGCTAGTAAAACGATGGGGTCGCTATATGTATAAAAATGCGGTCATGCACGAGAATTACTGTCCAATGTTTTTTGCTAGATGGCAGTGGGTGAGAATAGGAAAGTTCGAGTGAGCGATAGCCAGAGGTTCTTACCAGTAGAAAGAGTCAGAATTGCTAATGCGGCAATAGATGAAAACCTTACCTTAGAGGGCACAAAAATGTTTCTCTTAAGCATCGTTGTGTCCCATGAGAATTATAGGTCTGCGTACGACTCCCTCCTCAAAGAGGCGATGGCGATGAGAGAGCGATTGAGGTGCCCAAAGTCTATTTTAAAAAACACGTACTGTGGTGAGTGCTACGAGTGCAGTGCTATTTATAGCTTCGACAAGTGGCTAGAGGAGAACAAACCATGAAAACCATGTCTACCGAAGCACAAGCAAAAATGGAAGAATGCATAGACGGCTCTGCTATAACTTTTAAAGCAGCCCTTGAGTGTCCTGATATAGCGCCCAGTGAGTGCATACCAGTAATAGCTAGGGCATGCTTCTCGGCTGGCTACGAATTTTCTCGCTATGAGGAGCGAGTATTCATCTACAAAGAACTACTAGTAAAACTATACAGCTTTATTAGTGTTATGGAACAAGAAGGTCATCTAACTGGTTATGTAAGAAACCTGCAAGAAATAAGAGATCATATTAATTTATTTGTTATGGAAAAATACCTCAAGGAGAACAAACCATGAGCTACACGAATGTGCACATACCAGATAGATTTAATACTCAGACACAGCTTCGCGAAAAAGTTCACGAGTTAAAAAGTAAAATAGATTGGTTGAACCAAATGCTTGATTCATATGAGAAAGAGCTACAAAACATTCCAAAAGCGATATTGGAGTATGGCTTTGTCGAACTTAACTACGAGAATAAAAAGATGAAAGTAGGTCAAATACCGTGAGCTACAAAGAGCGCAGAGATAAGTTGGCGCGTACATTGGTTGAGAAATACCAATTCCCGTTCGACCTTTACTATGATGATTGCGTCTCTTTTGTAAAAGAAGGCTTCGACGCCGGTCGAGCCGACACGCTTAAACTCGCCGATGAGATTTTGGTGGAAGCTTTAGGACATTCCGTTGCAGCTATGACCTACGCTTACGAAGACCATGCGGATTGGTATTATTCGAATGTTAAAGCAGATATTGAAATAGCGTTAGCCCAGTGGCAGAAAGCGAAGGAAGAGTGATTGGTCTCATAATGTGGTCGCTTGCGATGATGATAACGGGAGCTACGATTGCGACGTGGTTCTATACAAAAAAGAAATTTACGTCAGGAAGCGGAGTCTTTACAGCTCCCAAAGAGACAACGCATTTATATGTAATGGGCGCAGATGGTAGTGCTATTAAGATATCGAAGGCCGACGATATACCAAAAGAAACTTACGCCGTAGAAGAGAGATACGAGTGACCACAGTTAATTTTTTCGATAGACATTCAACAGCTCGCCCCAACATCTCGGACCTTGTGTGTACGCAATGTAAGGTAGGTCTTCACGGTAGATTTGCAGGAGTTTTGCAGCCGTGGTGTGCTGTGTTTATGGGAGGCTCGAAGGGTGTGGAGCTTTGTTTAGAGTGTTACGACAAATGGTTCAGGATTTTCAGAAAGAGTATGGAATGAAAGAAATTAATTTAGAGCAGTACAAAGGAACATTCCCCTGGGTTGACGAGATTATTAAAGAACTTGAGGCTTTGCGTATAAGTGATAGAAGGCAAAAAGACCTTATAGAGACTGTTTTTTGTATGGTAGGTGCTCAGTACCACATGCCAATATGCAGTCGATGTGCGGAAGCTCTCTACTCTCCTAGCAAAAAGGACGCAAAATGAATCAACAAGAGTTGTACATGGCGCTTTATCATCGTTTGAGTAGCGACATATCTCTCACGCAGATACAGTGTGAGCGTATTATTATAGAGTTAGTAGAAATTATGCGAGGTCAGCTCAGCCAGCGTAAAGAAGTAAAGCTAAAAGGCTTTGGTACTCTACAAGTACGAAGGCACAAAGCGCGGAACTACAGGAACCCACAGAACGGTAAAACAATTCGTAGGCCTGCTAAGAACATAGTTAAGTTTAAGCAGTCGGAATTTTGGGATTTGCAGTATGTTGGACAACATGCAAAGAAATAATGAGGATACACCCATGAAACCAAGCACCAAGTTTAAAAAACCTCGCCCCCAGCGCGATAATTCAAAGATTATTACGAAGGATAAGTTTTTAACGGACAAAGAGATTAAGTCGATGTTTGATATGCTATCAACAAGCAAAACAATTCCGTATAAGACTCGAGTTATGATTGAATTGGCTTATTATACAGGCGCAAGGGCCTCGGAACTTCTAGATTTAAGGCTAAGTGACCTGATTCCGGATAGCAAGAGCGTTTTTATATACGGACTAAAGGGTGGGTTATCACGGGAGCTGCCAATTCCCCAGACTGTTTGGGTAAAAGCTCACAAATTGGCATCAGAAGACCCGGATGGCTTTGTTTTTGGGAACGGATACCAGTGGTTAAAGAAGGAATGGGCGAAATATAGACCCAATAAGTCAAAAGTTTTTCATAGCCTTCGTCACACATTTGGGGTTAGATTGTACCAGAAAACACGCGATATACATCTCGTGAAGACCGCGATGGGGCATAAATCTATCCTTTCCACACAGATTTACGTCAATTTCGCATACTCCCAAAATGAGCTAAGAAAAGCCCTTACATAAGATTGGGCTAGACAGTCAGAATCCTTACAGCGAACATCAGTTCAATGAGCGAAAAAAACGCGGATGATAATACAGAAAATTCGATCGCCGAAATTTCCACAGTAGACGCAGCTCTTTCTGTTCTGAGCGACAAACTGCGGATGCGGTATCATGAAGTACCTAAAGAATATTTGGAAATGTCCGATGAGAAGTTAGAAGAGCAATTTGCATTTACAAAAACGGATCGAATGGTTCGTATTTGTCTATGGAAAGAAGTCGCTCGAGTTCAGGAATTAAATTTACCTAAAATAAATATTGCACGAATGCTTAGAGGTATTTGTGCACCTCAGACTTTCTTTCAACACTTATTAAAAAATGATTTTCGGGTAGCTTACTACTTACGACCCCCACAATCCTACGAGCAACAAGTAGGAGAGTTGATTGATATTGGTGTTAAGAAACTTCGTGAAGCGTTCGACGCGAAACTTGTTTATTCAAACGGGCACCTCGATGCTCGTGCTGCGAAAACTCTGTTAGATATTCTCGCATACTTTGAGGATAGAACTAAGGGTGCGATTGAACAAAAAATTAAGATGGACGCAAAGACACAGAATTTGAATGCGAACGTGACTTTGAATTTTCAATCAATGAGTGAAGTTGATAAAAAATTAGAAGAACTTCGCTCACGCTTAGCTGATTACGCTTCAGTCGATCTTGTACATACACTTCCCGGTCGAGTTGTGAAAGACGTAGATGAGTTATAAGAAACGCGCCACGAAAGAACAGATCGAGCAACTTAAGCGGCAAGAGCTTGAGTTATTATCTAATAAATTAAATTTAATTGAAGGATTACCCCACATTCATGGTTGGAAGTGGTACAAGTGGGCGCGAGAAATTTATACCTCTATGAATAGGGAAGTTTTCTGTACCGCTGCTAACCAAATTTCAAAGTCATCGACTGCGATTAGAAAAAACATTGAGTGGGCCACGAACCCCGAAATTTGGAAAAGGGCCTGGCCTACTTTAGCGCCGGGGCAAAAGCCAAATCAGTTCTGGTATTTTTACCCGACACAAGATGCGGCTACCGTTGAGTTCGAAACAAAGTGGGAGCCGTTGTTTTTACCAAGGAACGAGTTTAAGAATCATCCTGTGTATGGTTGGAAAGAAGAGTATAATAAGAACCACATTCACTCGATTCATTTTAATAGCGGAGTTACGATTTACTTTAAATCTTACGAGCAGAAAGTAACGAACCTCCAAACAGGAACGGTTTACCATATCACTGGGGACGAAGAAATTCCCGAGCCATTACTCCCGGAGATTCAAGCAAGGCTAAACGCCACGGACGGATATTTTTTATCAGTTTTTACAGCGACACTTGGGCAGCTCTATTGGGAGAGAACAATGGAGCCGAAGTCTAAAGAAGAGGAGCTTCATCCGAACGCTTTGAAAATGAGTGTTAGTGTTTACGAGTGTAAACAGTACGAGGATGGGTCGCCCTCACATTGGACGGATGAGAAAATTCAGAGGGCAGTTGAGCGGTGTTCAAGCCCTGCTGAGATACAGCGTCGAATAATGGGGCGATTTGTAAAGTCAGAGGGTTTAAGATTTCACGGGTTTGATAGAACAAAAAATATTTCTCCAAAACATTTACTTCCCCAGCATTGGTTATTATACGCGGGAGTAGATCCAGGTACGGGCGGAGAGAAAGCACATCCGGCAGCGATAGTGTTCGTGGCAGTAAGTCCAGATTTTAAAAAGGGTCGAGTGTTTAGAGCGTGGCGAGGAGATGGGCAGTCGACCACTTCCCAAGATGTGTTGAATCAGTTTAAAGTTATGCGTGGGAATTTAAAATTTGTGCTTCAGATTTATGACTACGCCTCTCGCGACTTTTTCTTAGTGGCGAGTAGACAAGGTGAGGCGGTCACGGAAGCAAATAAAGATAGGGACGCAGGGTTTGGACTTTTGAATACATTATTTAAAAATCAAATGCTCGCGATCCAAGGCGAGGACCCGGAACTAGAAAAATTAGTAAGCGAGCTTTGTTCAATACCCACCAACGCAAAAAAGACGGATCACTTCACTGATGATATTTCTGACGCGCTTCGTTACGTGTGTTCTAGTATCCCTTGGGATTTTGCGGACCACGAAACGCGCGTTGATGAGAATGTAGTTTTGGCCGAGCAAGCGATTGAGCCCGATAAAACTGGACCCGCTTTACGTAGAGAATGGTTTGAGGGCGAGAAACAACTAGCCGATGATATTACTGATGAGCTTGACTTCTGGAATGATGTGGCGGGAACATGACACCTGTGACATTATCAATTAAAGAGGTCAAAGAACTCTTACGTCACTTGAATAAGTTCGGGGCTAAATCCTTTGAGGGGTTTGGTCTTAAATTGGAGTTTCACAACACGACCCCCGTTGTAGAAATCCGAACAGCACGCCAAACCAAGGCGTCTGCAAAAAATGCCGCTGAAATTGAGCAGCTAAGTTTCTTAAGTGAAAACGCAGACGTTGTTGAAGACAGAATCTCTAGCGCACTTATTGAAGACCCTGCTGAGTATGAGCGGCTCCTACGTGAAGGGGAGTTAGAGGATGACCGAGGGGAAGCCCCACAAAATCGCGGACCTGAATCGGCTGTACAGTGAGGCCGATCAATGCGACCAAGAACACTTTTCAGAACAGCGGTCCAACGTCCTCTTAATTGCAGGCGAACATTATACTAAACGAAATTCAAAATATTGGAACCGGGTACGAGACTCGAAAGATCTAAGTAGTGAGCAAAAGCTTAGGCTTACTAAAAATCACATCAATCGAATCGCAAAATTCTATGTAAATCAAATCATGTCTCACGCCCCATCGGTGGTTGTTGCTCCCAAGAATGAAAAGGAATTGCAGGACCAAAAAACTGCGGAATTAAACAATGCTGTTTGGCAGGACCTAAGAAAAAAGCAGGGTTTGAGGTTAAAGACTCAAGCTTGGTGCAAAGATTTTATTGATCTAGGTGAGGTTGCATTAAAGCTTTTCTGGAACCCAAATAAAGGTCGCTTTCTCGGGTACCAGGCGGAGACGGATGAAATGGGTAATGTCCTCACGGATGAGAACGGCCAACCAGCCCCCTCAGAGACTCCGGTTTTTGAAGGCGAGATAGAGTTCGAAAGAATTTGGGCGTTCAATTTACTAAGAGACCCGAACGCAAAAACAATGGACGAGTCAGCCTTCTATATTTATAGAAAAATGATCGACATTGATAAGCTTAAATCTTTAGTTGGCGGCGACGAAGAAAAACTCAAGATGATTACTGAAGACAAAGATGACACGTACATGGTGTTTGACGGTAATCAGTCGAATTATCAAAAGACTGATAAGCAGTGTTTACTAAGAGAATATTATTTCAAGCCTTGCCACGATTACCCACAAGGGTACTACTACATTACAACACACTCAGGAATTTTATTTGAGGGTGAATTGCCGTTTGGAATATTTCCGATTGTGTATGCAGGTTTTGACGAAGTTCAGACTTCTCCAAGACATAAATCAATTGTTAAGCAACTTAGGCCGTATCAGGCCGAAATAAATCGCAGTGCTTCGAAAATTGCCGAACATCAGGTGACATTGGGGGACGACAAGCTACTTGTTCAGAGCGGTACGAAGGTTACTAACGGCGGGCACTTACCGGGCGTTAGAACTTTGCAGTATTCTGGCGCGGCACCTACTGTCCTTCAAGGCAGAGCAGGCGATCAGTATGTGAGCTACATGAACTCTCAAATTGTTGAGATGTACCAAGTCGCCAACATGAAAGAGCTTGACGAGAATGCCGAGATGAAGCTCGACGCGTTCGGGGCTCTTTGGTCAAATATCAGGCAGAAAAAGAAGTTCTCTATTTATGGCGAAAAGTTTGAGTGGTTTTTAATTCAAGTTTGTGAAGTGGCGTTAAAAATAGCTAAGGAGTATTACACGCCTGAAATGTTAATACCGGCTATTGGTAAGAACGAATACATAAACATCCCTGAATTTAAAAACACTGAACCACTTTGCTACAAGGTAAAACTTGAGGCGACTAGTGACGACATTGAGACCATGATGGGTAAGCAATTAGCTATCAACCACACTTTGCAGTATGTGGGGAATCAGTTGTCTAAAGAGGATATCGGCAAATTAATTAGATCCATGCCGCTTGGAAACTTAGAAGAAAGTTTTAGCGACTTCACTATTGATTATGATGCGGCCACAAATATGCTTTTAGGACTTGACCGAGGGGACGCACCGACACCCAATAAGTACGATGAAGCAAAATATATGTTGAAGCGCCTTGTGGCCAGAACTAGGCAAGCTGATTTTAATCAGTTGCCGCCAGAGGTTCAGCAAAATTACGACAACACGATTGGAATTTACGAGCAGATTATAGAGCAACAACAAAGAGAACTTTTAGCCGCCCAGAGCCAGTACATCCCAAGCGGAGGCGCTCGTATAAAAGTGGACTATTACATTCCGGACGCAAAAAATCCTGATCGGCCTGTACGGGCCACGCTTCCGGCAGAGAGTATTGATTGGTTAATAAAAAGATTGGCAGACCAGGGGTCAGCTCAAGAAATGATGACCTCTATGAACCAAGGTGCCGTCTCGGAGATGGCAGGACACATGAACCAACAACAAGAGCAGTCCCTACAAGGAAGTAACTCTGCTCCGCCACTGATGGGTTTGGCGCAATAAACTCATGGGGGATACTGAAATGTCATCAGAAAATATGACACAAGAATCGGCCACAAGCCAAACAACTGAGACTGCTTCGGCAGCTCCGGAGACGACAACCGCAACAACTAACCAGGCCACGTCATCTAGCGATGCGCGTGAAGGTATGGAGTCATCTGCTTCGGCAGGTCAGCCTACCACACCTGCTTATACGCCGAATTATAAATTCAAAGCGTATGAGAAAGAGTATGAGCTTGATGAACTGTATCGTCCTTTAATTAAGGATGCGGATACAGAGGCAAAAATAAAAGCACTTCACTCTAAAGCTTATGCTTTAGATCCGATGAAGGACAAGCTTGAGGGGACACGAAGAGAATTTGACGGCTTCCGCGCAACAACTGAGCCAAAACTTCGAGCTTATGATCAATTTAATAAAATTTTAGAAAACAAAGATTGGGACACATTCTTCAAAAAATTGAATGTGCCTAACGAAGAAATATTCGCTTACGTTGAAAAGCAACTCGCTCTTATGAACGCGCCTGCTGACCAGAAGGCGGAGTATGAGAGAAATTTGCAGATACGCCAACAAGCGTACATGCAAGAGGAGCAGCTTAGAAACTATGAAACTATGCATCGGGAGCAGGCTGTTCAGACCAGACACATGCATCTTGATTCATTAATGTCTCGTCCCGAGGTGCAGAAATACGCCGGAAGTTGGGATGAGAGAGCGGGACAAATCGGAGCATTTCGTCAGCTTGTGATCGACGAAGCCACAGCACATTGGTATCAGACGGGCGGCCCACAAGGCGGCGAGGATTGGGCACCTGAACAGGCTGTTCAACACGTCATAAACAAATACGGAAAAGTGGTTGCAGGCTTCGGGGGACAACCCACACAAACTTACGGCACCCAGCAACCAGTTGGGCAACAAAATAATGGCGCTCCGCCGGTAATTCCGCATGTAGCAGGTAGAGGGACTTCACCTATTAAGAAAGTTCCAAAATCATTAGACGACATTAAAAAACTGGTCTCTGAATTAAGAGACTAAAATTAAAGGGGATTTATGAGTACTAGTAGAAGTTTTCAATCAATGCTAAACGAGTACCTACCACTCGATTTGCTGAACAACGAATGGCAAAAACGTGATTACGTTTACCAAAAAGTTACTAAGAAAGACAACTGGAAGGGCGGCAGTTTAGTTGTTCCTTTCGAGGGTCAACAAGCTTCATCAGTAGAGTTCGGTCAGCTTGCTGCCGACACTGACGTTTCTCAGGATGATTTCATCCGTGGAACTATCTCTACTCAGCCAGAAGTTTGGGCAACTATGAAATTCAACCACCGTGATTTGATGGAACATGATGGGAAAATTCCGGAATCAACATTCCTAAGAATTTTACCAAACCGTGTAAACACAATGATGGATTATTTCAAGATGGCAGCTTCAGTAAACATGCTTAACGGCCCACACTTCGCAAAAGCGACAGTTGACGGTACTGCTGGCGGTGTTTTGGAAGTTGACCGTGTTGACCGATTCCAACTTTCTCAGAAAGTTATATTGGATGATAGCAACTCAGCTCCGGGCACTTACTACGTAATTGCTATTGATGTTAACGGCGGATCACTTTTAAGTGGCGCAGTTACATTATCAGCAACTCGTGGCGGCGCTGCGGCTGACATTTCTGCCTACACTGTAGCTCAGGCAGCAAAAGTTTACCACCCAGGTGCTCAAACTGGATCATTCACATCACTTGAAAGTCAGCTTTTGTCTGCGGCAAACGGCGGCACAAGTGCATTGTTCGGTCAAACAAAGACTGCGTATCAGTTTTTGCAAGCCGTTCAAATTGATGGAAGTGCAGTATCAGCTTCAAACATCTTGCAAAAGATTTTTGACGGCTACACTCGCCGCATGATTTTGGGTAAAGGCGGACAAGCCCCTGAAGTTCTAATGTCATTCAAGCACTTTGGTTCTTGTATGAAGTTGTTGGAAACTCAAAAAGGTGCTTTCAACGTGGTTCCAAATTCTCGCAAAACTTCAGTTTACGGATGGGATACAATCGAGGTTGGCTCGGTATCTGGTCAAATGTTGAAGCTTGTGGGCATTCAGGAAAAATCTGACGACACAATCATGTACCTTGATTGGGAAGGAATTTCTTTCTACTCAAACGGTGGTATCAAGAGAAGAACTGCTCCAGACGGAAAACAGTACTTCGAACTTCGCGCAACAACTGGTTACAGCTATGTGCTTGACCACTGCTTGTTTGGAGACATCGTTTGTGAAAGACCGGCTTCACAAGCAATCATGTTCGGTATTCCAGCATATTAATAAAGTTGGGGGAGAGAATATCTCCCCCCTCTTTTTACTAAAGGTGTCAGGGAATAATGCGAACAAAGACTGAACTTTTAAGATCTACAAAACGGGAACTTTTGAAAGAGTTCTGTACGTTTGATGGCTCTGATCGGGCACTCAAGAAGTACATCGCCCCGGCAGATACAGTCCTAGGGGAGCCATGTCTTGTAGTTGAGTATTTATATTACGGAATTACTTCGGTAGTTAAAGGTCGGAGCGAAGGTTACGATGTTTGGCAAGCGGGGTTTGAGGTTTTTTAGAGGGGATAAGTGGCTAAATCTAAGACATTACTTCTCGTCACTATAAGACGAGAGTTAATAAAAGAACACTGTACGTTTGATGGCTCTAATCGGCCATTAAAGAAGTACATTGCTCCGGTTTCAGCGACTCAAGGTTCTCCATGTTTAGTGATTGAGTATTTGTACTACGGAATTACTTCGGTAGTTAAAGGCCGTAGTGAAGGCTATGATGTTTGGCAATCTAGTTTCGATGAACTGGACTATTTAGTAGATGATTTAGGTAATAATTTGACCGATGATTTAGGCAACCTACTTTTGGGAGCATAGATGGCAGACGTGCAGCACATTTTCAAATTTGCAGGCCCTCCCACGACGGCCCCTACGGGCTCAGGTCATCATTGGGTAGATGAATTAAACGTAAGAACATATTTATCAAAAGGCTCAGCCGATGTTACGGACTGGGTGTTAATTGGTTCAGGTGGTTTACCAAGTGGCGGCGGCGTTGGACAAATTCTTGTTAAGCAAAGTGGAATTGACGGCGACGCTCTTTGGGTAAATCAGCCCGGATACTCGGATACTGCGAACACACTTGCGGGGTATAATTCGAGCGGGGAATTAGCCCGTATTCCAGACTGGTCATATAACAACACGAATCGTGGTCTTACCGGCTCACTTACAGTCATTCCAAATGCTGGCGGCGGAAACTCTCTAAATGCCTTGACAGTTGATTTTGAGCCCGCAGCTAATTCGCCAGCGGAGACGTGGAATGTTTTTAATTACAATATAAATCTTGATCCAAACTCTGCGGGGTTTACTTTTGGAACCGATGGAAACGCTGTTCTTTTATGGGCTAATTATTTTAGTCATCAAGGGACAGGCAGCATTGGTTCGATTACTTTTCTAAACAACAATTTCGGATTAGGAAACGGCACAGATCCAATTTCCGTTAAGGGAATTAATTATGCGATGGGGTTTGGTCAGGTGTCTGCGAATGTGACGGTGAATGGGCAGATTCAGGGGTATGGGTTTCAGCCGAGTATAAACGCAGCGGCGATTCTCACACAAAACATAACTGCATTTTACGATTATTCCGATATTGACTGTGCGACCCCAGGATACACTATTTTTAGTGCGGGTCCTCAAGTTGCTTCAATTTCAAATAACGCCAATTTTACGGGAATTTATTTAAACCCCACAGTCCCGGTATTTACTGGAAATGCGTCATTCAATGCGATAGCAATTGCTGGAACATTGGGAACATTTGATACAGGTGGGTATCAAGGAATAACCTTGAACCCCACAATTTCCTCTGTGGGTAGTTTTTTAGGTTTAAACATGAACCCAACGATTACGACGTTGGTAAATTACGCACATTTTATAGACATCAATCCGACAGTTTCGTCTGCTCCGAATGGAAGTTGCACGGGCATATATGTTGATATGTCGAACTGTGCCGGCACCGGGCACCATGCTGCAAATTTTGTTGGCGACGTACAAATAACAGGAGATTTAAGTTTTTCAGGCGCTCTTTCAATAGGTGCTTTAAATGCGTTTGCGTCCCAAGCTATTGTTAACGGCGGGGGAACACCCTCTACAATTCATAGTTTAGTTTCGAGCCCTACGATAGCGGCATCTACTACAGTTGCCTTAGGTGACACGATTGGTGTGAACACAGCTATGCTTTTATCGGTAGGTGACAACGCAGTTGTTACCACAGCACTTGTTGGTTTATCAGCTCTTGCGCTTCCTGCGGTTGTAACAATGGGAATCGGTTCCACAGTAGACCAAGTTGCAGGCGCTACTTTTGCGTTAAGTTTAGACGGAGCAGCGGGCGGCGGGACGATTGCGAATCTTGATTTGTGCAGATCCGTTGCAATACCAAACGGCATAACCACAGTTACAAAATGTGTGGGCTACAAGTTTGACCTCCCGTTTGGAGATCCAGGCACTACGACCTGGGGCTTTTATGCTTCACCAACAAGTCATAACTACTTTGCAGGGGACTTGTTAATTGGTGGGACTGCGTACAGTGACGACGTGGTAACAAACTCAAGTATTGCTTTAGAAATTAAATCGACGACAAAAGCTTTCATGAACGCTCGTATGACGACTACAGAGCGGGATGCATTGACTGCTGTAAACGGAATGCAGCTATACAACACTACGACAGACAAGCTTCAGGTTTACGCGGCTGGTTCGTGGGTAGATTTACACTAGGAGAGGGTATGACTTTGGATGAGGCAAAAATAATAATTGAGGCGGTGAAGCTTAACCCGCCGCTTGCAGGATATACAAACGCGCAGGTTTGTATGGCCATAAGTGTTTTAGGTGGGACGCATTTAGCTCCGCCCACAGAGTAAGGATAAATAGTGGGAACACCGACTACTAAAACTGAGTTACTAAAAACATCCGCGCACGAACTGGTAAAACAGTATCAGGTGCTTGATGCGTATGGAAGACCTTCACTTCTGTACACTGCCGCCACGAACGCGATTCATGGTGAGCCTTGTTTAGTAACTGAGTTTGTGTATGTCGATACAACCTCTACACAAATAAAAGGCAAGATTGACGGTTATGCTACATGGGATGAGGATTTTGTACCGGACTCAAGCTTCACGGTTTCAGTTCCGACAAGTTCATCGAAGACACAATTTATTTTAGTAAAAGAAAACGAGATAACAAAACAGTACCAGGAGTTGGATGGACAGGACAGACCAGTTCGTGTTTACGAAGCCTCGGTGGTAGCGAGAACAGGTTCTCCATGTTTAGTCACAGAGTATATTTATCAAAGCCCTACGAGCACAGTTTTTAAGGGCAAGAAGGAAGCATACTCGGCATGGGATGTGACATGGATACCGGACTCAAGCTTCACAGTGAGTTATTAAAGAGGGTGATAAATGTTTGATAAACACAGATTTGAAGTTTGGACGACAGTACAACATCCTTTAAAGCATACACTTTCTGACTTTGCTTATTCAAACCCAGGGCTTCCGGGTGTAACGGATGTAAACTCAGCACTTAACTGGCTGATTGCAGTTTTGTACCCTCAAGCAAAACCCGCAGTTGCAGATGTTGCTTCCCTACCACTAGTTGGAAATAACTTAAATGATTACCGAGTGGTGCTTGATGACGGCGACGGAAAGCAGGCGGGGTATAGATGGGAACAACGAGAGGGCGAAGTATCTGCAAGTTGGCATAAAGTATTTGATTTTGATTGGTCAACTGACTCAATCCTTGCGGCCTTCATGGATATTACTCAAGATTTATTTGTTTACCAAAAAGGTAAGAGTGATCTAGATGCTACGGGCACAGTTATCACAGGGTTATACGCAGGCCAAAAAGTTTACGGCGGAAATGTAGCGAACCAAAACCTAACTCTAGCTGCAAATTCTGGCGACGGAGTGGGGGCACACACTGGTTATGTGCAAGTTGACGATAATTTTAGAGCTACTGTTCACAACACTTATGATTTAGGAACAGGCGCAATACGTTTTAAAGACGGTTATTTGCAGGGTATTTTAACCATAAACACAATGTCGATTCAGACGGGGCAAATATCTGATACGACAGGACAGATAAGTTTTGACAATGAAAATATTCTTACTACTGGGAACTATACTGGGACTACTGGGTATTTTACTACATCAGTTGAAGTTGGCCCGCTGGCTGGCAGTGCTCTTATTCTTAGTCCTGGCAGTATTACTGACGAGTCTGGCACTATATCCTTTGGCGACGAAAACTTGTCAACAACGGGTACAGTCACAGGCGCAGCGGGAAGTGTGTTCGGCGATTTCACTCTTGGGACTGGCTCCCTCACAAGTGCGTCCGCCACAATAGATTTTGGTACAAACAATTTAGACACAACCGGAACACTCGATGCGGGCAATGCAACTGTTACACGACTTGATTCTGATAATCTTAGGCTTGACGGCAATACATTATCTGTTCTCGATGTAAACGGTAATCTTGTTTTAGTCGCTAACGGTACGGGCACCATAGACATACAAAGTGCGCTCACTACAATCGGTCAAACCGTTACAGGTACAGTCGGTATTACTGGGCAGTTAGGTGTTGATAATTTAACTCTCAACGGGAACAGCATCTCTTCAACGGACACAAACGGCAATATCACTCTCACTCCTAATGGTACGGGCATTATTGACGTTACGGCTTCAATTATTCCAAGCGTGAGTTCTTCGTTTGATTTAGGATCTGCTGTAGCTTTATTTGAAGACTTATTTTTAGATGGCAACATCAGTGACGGTACGACAAGTATTTCGTCTGCAACGCTACAATCTCTGAGAGACATAAATGTAGGAGTTGGCGCAGGGTTCACAATTTTCTGGGACGGCTCCAAGTGGGCGGCATCTCTCCCTGACACAGAAATCACACACTCAGATCTTTCAGGGCTCACAACTGGCGATGCGGGGCACACACAATTTGTTATGCTTGCTGGTCGTGCAGGCGGGCAGACGATACAGGGTGGAACTGCGGCGAGTGAGAATTTAATTTTAGAATCAACGGCTCACGCAACTAAAGGTCAAATTCAATTAAAGGACAAGACTCTACCTTTCACGGATGCGAGTTACTCTGCCGGATGGCTGGGAACCGACCTCGGCGATAGCTCACATTACTTCAGAGATATTTACACAAGAGGTGAGTTACGTGGTTTTCGTTTTGAAAACTTCACGTCGGGCACATTGCCATCAGCGAGTGCGCAGAATGTGGGTCGGGCCGTATGGTCTACGGACAATAGCAAAATCTATGTCGATACAGGCTCCGCGTTTATTGTGGCCGGTGTTTCGAAATTTGTTTCGGACACAAGCTGGGACGGGGTAGCTACTACTCAGGACTTTACTGTGAGTAGCACGATACAAGATGCGCGTAATGCCATCTGGGCTTTACATGACAATTCAAATGACTTCGAAAGAATTTACACTACGATTAAGGCCATAAGTGCAACACAGGTTCGCGTAACAGTGAGCCCAGCATTGCCCGCAGGCTCGTATCGTTTGATTGGTATTGAGTGATAATTGCGGGACTACCGTAGAAATAGGGGGATATAAGTGGCTCAAATTTATGGTCAGTTGGTTAAGGCAGCGCTTGAGGTATCAGCTTCGGACTTAAGCGGAACTATCACAGGACTCATGAGTTGGAACTCAACTTCTGGGCAGATGAAAGTGTCTGACGGCACGGACGTTAGGGCCATGCTCCGAAACGACCTAAAGGCCATCATTGGAAACAATGGAACGGCCAACAATAATATCAGGTTCCACAGAGGGGCATCGACCGTATTGCAGTTTCTCCAAGGTGGGGACGCAACGGCTGAGGGCACACTTTCAACTAACCTTGCGCAAACTTCTGGGAGAGTAGAGAACTACGCAAACGCAAGTTTACCTGCGGTTGGAAATGCTGGTCGTATCGCTTGGGTAACGGACTTACTTACTTTAAAAGTAGATAACGGCGCTGCATGGCTCACGATAGGCGATGTTGTAGGACCTGCATCCTCTACAGATAACGCTCTAGCAAGATTTGATTCTACTACAGGCAAAATTATTCAGAACTCCGGAGCGACACTAGATGATTCTAATATATTAACTACTGCTGGGCTTTTACTTACTGGGCTCACGGCTTCAAGAGCACTACAGACAGACGCATCTAAAAACCTTGAAAGCTCTACTGTTACAACGACAGAGCTAGGATATTTGTCTGGCGTTACTTCAGCTATTCAAACTCAACTAAATGCTACGCCCACAATCCAAAAATTTCTTTCGGGAAGTGGTACATACACAACCCCTGCTGGCGTTAAATGGATACGCGTTCGCATGGTCGGTGGGGGCGGCGGCGGCGGCGGTTCTGGAAGTGCTGGCGGAGGTACTGGCGGTGCCGGAGGGAACACTACTTTTGGAACTACACTTCTTGTTGCAAATGGTGGGGGTGCCGGAGCTTGGTTTTCAACTGGCGGCGTGGGTGGTACGGCAAGCTTAGGCATTGGTCCAATTGGTGTCGCTCTTACCGGGCAATACGGACATGGCGCAACTGTAATTGTATCTGCTAGTGAAGTTCAAATTGCAGGTGGTATCGGCGGAAGCTCACCATACTTCGGAGGCGGCGGAGCTGAAGGACGATATAATAGTGCCGGTCAAGCTGGCATTACAAACACAGGCGGCGGCGGTCAAGGTGGGGGAAGTAATTTTGCTGGCTCAATTGCGGGCCCAGGCTCAGGCGGTGGGTCGGGTGGTTTTGTAGAGGCTATCATCAATGCTCCATCTGCTACTTATGCCTATGCTGTAGGAGCTGCGGGAACTGCGGGAGCTGCCGGTACAAACGGCGTAGCTGGCGGAGTCGGTGCGGCAGGTGCAATAATAGTTGAGGAATATTACCTTGGATAACGTGGTAAACTAAATGACTTTAACTCAGTACGCTCTAACATTCCTGCATCAGCCATACAGATGGGGGGGGTCAAATCCCCTCACAGGATTTGATTGCTCAGGATTTATTTTAGAGCTACTTAAAGCATTCGGTATCGAGCCCTTCAGAGACGGGACTGCACAAGACATTTACGCATACTTTAAAACCAACGGACTACAAACAGGTGTGGGCGAGGGGTCTTTTTGCTTTTACGGCAAAAACAGCTCGTCAATTTCTCACATCGCTTACATGATAAATAAAGCACAGGTTATTGAGGCGGGCTCAGGAGATTCTACCACGACCACTTTAGAGCGAGCAAAAGAGCAAGGTGCGTGCATCCGGATTCGTCCATTCAATCACCGAAAAGACATAGTAGAAATTATTCGCCCCGATTACTCTGAATGGGTAAGTACGAGTTGGGGGGTTTCTATATGACAGATAAAGCGAGCTTAGATTTAGTTATGGTTTTACTAGGCGGAGCGGGCACCATTTCCGTAGGACTACTTGCCTGGGGATTAAAATCTTTAATCTCCACAGTCATTCAAAACACCTTCGCAATAAAGCTACTCACAGAAAAAATCAATGGATTATTTTTAGCGGAAGAGAAATTATTAAAATTAGAGCACGATGTGCATGAGGCACATCGAAAAATCAGGGAAGTTCAACCGAAAGGACGAGAGATATGAAACGTGTTCTACTAATTTTTACTGTACTTTTTGTCACAGATGTGGCTTTAGCTCAAGTAGCTATTGACCCAATATTCATCCCACCTACATGGCTTCAAGATGTTTTACTTGCCGTTAAGGGTTTACCAATCGTTGGACCTTATGTTGTTGAGGCGTTGAAATGGATTGGTGTGTTGAGTGTTCTTATAACTTCAATCTGCGCTGCCCTGATTGCGTGCCTAAAAGTATTGGGCGGAGCGCTTAAGCTCGTTAAACTAGACGCCTTGGCAGCGAAGGTTGAAGCCTTTCAAAACTCAAAAATAGTTTTTTACTTAAAATACATCTCGAACTTTAACGCTCACAAAGAGCCTGTAAAGTGAAAGAGTTAATCGGTAAGTTAATAGAACTTATCGAGCGGTACCTGCCTACAATCCTACTTGCCTTTGGGATTGGATATAAGCAGGGAGCAAAGGATAAGGCAGAGCTTGAGCGAGAGTTGTTAGATAAGAATCTAGAACTTGAGCGAGAAAAAAACCGGAGGGCTATTGAAGCCGCAAATAAAGCTCTTGATAATCGCAGCGTTATTCGTGCCGCAATTGACAAGGGCAGAAATTTATTACGGCGCAAGCCGTGAGCTTTGTTATAGCGAAGAAGAAACAACTTCTCTTCGTGAAAGACTTAGCGAGTGCGAGGTTAAAGAATTAGACCTACGCTCAGTTGAGGCGGCTTACAAGACTTGTCAGTCGCGAGGCGGTAGTTGTGCTTATGATTGGACGGCTTTTGCTCAGGGTGCTTTGGTTGGCGGGATTACAATTGCGATAGTAACCACTATCGTTAAAGGGGGATTATAGTGCTTACACTTACCTATGGTTTAAAGTTACCACAAACAAATGACAAGGGGCCGATTGTTTTCCCTGCTCTTGAGGGGAATATCACACAACTCGATGGACATAACCACGACGGAGCGAACTCTGCGCTACTTTCCGCAGCTTCCATTATTGCTGGGACTCAAACACTTTTAGCGGTCAACTGGGTAAGTCTTGGTGCCGGTATGTACAGACAATTGGTCACTGTTTTAGCGGGGTACAACTACGACACAGTATCAATTAGTTTTAGGCTTGCGGACGGAAGCTATGTTTACCCATCAGTTGAGCGGGTTAACCCTACTTCTTACTATGTCTACACAAACGACAACACAGTTGCATACACAGCGGTTTACGGGGGCTAAGTGATTGCTACACAGCCACTAGACATTACGGATTTTTCAGGCGGGATAACAGACCATATCTATCGCCCGAATCCTACTAAGGCTGAAGTCTTAGATAATTTTGTGATCCAAAGTAATCGCTCAGTCATCACGCGCCCCGGATCAGAAATCGACGACACTGTTTCAAACGGCTACATCCCTACAGGTAACCAAAGAATCGGAACACTCATAAACTATGACCACTCCGATAAACTGTTTGTTCAGTCGGCTAAGAAACTTTACTACCGAAACCCAAGTACGTACTCAACGCTCCAAGGTCCGAGCGGCAATGATTTATTTTCAGCCGGAAGTACATCGAGCATTGTTTCGTATGCCGAGTGGAATAAGCATATTTTCCTAACAAGTGACGCGTACCCTCGCCCCATGAAAATGTATAAAGACAATTCAGGGGCTTACCAATTGCGCTCGAGTGGACTACCGGGGCTTGCTACCGATCCAGTCGTGACTGCGGGAGCTGCTGGGGCACGTACTTATTTGTACGCGTTTCATTATTCTTACACTTACTTAGTTGGGGCAGATGCACTTTCGTTTAAAGATGCAGGGGCCATCACACAAGTTGAATTACTAAACTCTGCTGACCCTTCGGTATCTACAAACGCTATAACTGTAATTCCGGTAATTGCAAACGGTGCCACAGAGAATTTTGATACAAGCAACATCAAGGTAGAAATCTACCGCACACAAGACGGTGGGGACGTATTCTACAAGTTAGGTGAAGTCACAAACGGGACTACCACTTTCAACGATACGTTTTCAGACGCCACGATTGCTAACAACGAGCTAATTTATAACTCAGACGGGTCAGTCGATAACGATGCTCCCCCTGAAGCTAAATTTATACACATCGTAAATAATGTGGGATTATACGGGTACCTCAATGAAAACTCGCAGAAAAAACCGTTTACTCTCCGTCAGAGTGTACCTGGCGACCCTGATTCTGTCCCGCTTGATTTCAACGCTGAGACGGAAGACGAAATCGCAGGAATAAACTCAGTTAAATCAGTACCAATAGTTTTATGTAAACGAAAAATCTATCGCATAGAAGGCGTCTACGACCAATTTGGTCGAGGGGGCATGCAGCTTATTCGGCTTTCGGACACTGCTGGCTGTGTGAGTAATCAGTCCTGCGTGCAGGCAGAGGATGGTCTTTTCTGGGCCGGTAACGATGGGTTTTACTTCACAGACGGCTACCAAGTAAAAAAAATCAGTGACGACAACAATGACAACTATAGAACAATGCTCGAAGAGTGTACGGACACGAAGCGAATTGTTGGCAGGTTTGATGAGCAGAACAGACGAATTATCTGGGCGCTTCAGACAGACAGTTCCTCTCTTGATAATGACTCTTTCTGGGTGCTTGATTTGCGCTGGGGTGTTCGGGACGATTCTACATTTACAACCTGGAACGCAGTTGAATTATCGGAAAGCTTCGCTCCATCAAGTATTGTATTTTTCAACAAACAACTCTACCGCGCTGATAAGCGTGGGTATGTTTTTGTTCATAGTGACGACACGTATAGTGACCCAAAAGTCGATATATTATTATCTGCTGCTGATTGGGCAATTGAGACTATTATGTGGCAGTATAAGTCGATTGCGTTTAACGGGGGAAGTAACTTCCAACGAAAAATTGCAACTCGTGTGATGATTGCAGGTAAGAACGTAACGAACTTATCCATCCAAATTACTGCAATCAACGATGACGGGAAAATATTTAGAGCTTTAAAAGAAATCCGCTGGCGCAAAAACTTTGTGTGGGGCGACCCAGAGTTCTCGTGGGGCGATACGAGTTGTGTATGGAACGCTGAAGGCTTAATTGAGCAGTGGCGAAGGTTCCCGGCGCGAGGACTTCGTTGGAGTTATTTGCAACTCCAAGTTCAGAACGCTTATACGATCATAACTAATTCCGACACACTTGGGACAGCGACTTTCGGGGCCGTTCCCAATACAGCACTCCTTGATGACGCGTCTACAACCGATTGGCCGGACGTGAGTGTCGGGTATGACTTATCGACAGAGGTTGATGGATATGAGCGAAAGTTCCCCGTCACTGTAAGATCCCCAGACACACTCACAGTCTTAGACCCTGCGAACGTGCTACCAGAAGGGTCTTTGAAATGGGAGATGTGGGGCTATCCAAAAAATGAAGTATTCAATTTGCTAGGGCTTACTTTACATTGGGCGTCTTTGAGTAAAACTCAAAGCACTTATGAAACAGGCGACTCGGGGGCTAACTCATGAGTAGACCAGGGCTACCGGAACTAATAGTCAAGAACATAGAAGACCAGTTTATAAGAGAAAACTTCGTTAGGATTCAGCGTTTTTACACTGATTTCCCCCTGTTTCGTGGTAATTGGAAGTTTTTTTCGCTTATTTTCCCTGCCGCTGTGACAAATAAAGAGATTTCCCACGGGCTTGATTTTGTGCCTACAGACATTATCCAAACTAGACTCTTAGGGCCTGGAAGCTTGACTTGGGATTATCACCTTTTTGACCGAACAAAGCTTGTCGTGACTACAACTGGGGCTTGCGAGGTACGGGCTTTTGTTGGAGCCTATAGGGAGAACGATGGATTATAAACAGTTTTCAGACATTAAGACAAAAATTGAAATGGAGCTCGATCTAGAGACCGAGGACTTCATTCAACCAAATGAGTTCATAGGATTTGTGAACGATGCTATCGCACAAGCCGAGCAGCAAATTCATAAACTAGGGTTAGAGGATGAATATTTCCTTACTAAAACTCAAGTAAGTCTAGTGGCCGGACAAGCGGATTATAATTTGCCCGCTGATGTTTACTCAAACAAACTTAAAAGAATCATCTACCAAGTCGGGACTACCATATACGATGTGGTTAGATTCCGCTCTAAAGACCGATTCTTGGAAAAAGCGCTAAGGGATCAATACGGAGGAACTACTCAGTATTATAAGTATGAGCTTCGGAATGATGGGCCTGGGTCATCAACCCAAAAGCCTGTGTTTGAGCTCTCCCCAGCCTCTCAAGAAACGACTTCAAACGCGCTGACCGTATGGTATTATAGAGCAGCAAACAAGTGGGCTCTGACTGATACTAATGGGGATGGGTATTGTGATTTGCCAGAGAGTGCGGCACAATTTGTTTTTGCCTACACAAGATACCGTTGTTACGACAAAGAGGGGCACCCGAATACTCCGGAAGCTAAAGATGCAATGATGACGGCACGTCAAGATATGATCGACGTTTTGACAAACATGGTGCCTGATGAGGAGAGTTCAATTGATAAAGATGTTAGTTTATACGAGGATTTTTCTTAAAACTGGGGGATTAGATGGCCGGTGAAATAAAAACGCAAGTGCAACCGAAGAATCCCTTCGCGAATAACTCGCTAGAGATAGTTAAGAAAAATGCGATAATGGAAGAGCAGCAGTTGCTTCAGCAGCAGCAAGCTATCAACAAACAAATCGCAGACCTTCGCGGGCAACTAACTGCGTTTTATGGACAGAATCCTGTAAACCCAAACGCACCTCAAAATAGTCAAATTGCATCCCTCGAGGCGCAGAGCGCAAGTCTTGACGGTAGGATTTCTCAAGCACGACAAAAGCAATCGGGACTCAATCCAGACGGAACACCCATCGCTCCCGGTTGGACCTCACTCACTGATGACCAATCCGGATTACTTTTAGATCAGTATAAACTTTCAGAACTTGACCCAACTCAGTGGGACGCATACCAACAACTAAAAAAAGAAAATATGCGAGCCCCAGGCACCCAAAGTGCGTGGACTCAAATTCAACTCCAAAAGCAAGCTGCCGAGGAGGCCGCTGCAAAAGACGCTGCTGCAAAACAAGGAATGTCGGCTAACTCTCAAGCCATGGCACAACTTCAGATGCGCGGTGGGATGGGGAGTGGTGCTTCAACTTCTTTAGCAAGAGACATGCAGAGAAATTTGCTTGCTCAACGTCAAGGAGTTCAACGACAAGGAATCACCGCACGATTAGGTATCTCCACAGCCGATGAGGAGGCTCGTCAAAAGGGCTTAGGCCAACTAACGGGTTATGAGATGGACATCGGTAAACAAAACAAAAACATCCAGCAATATAACTTAGGTAACTTACTTAAAGAGGCTGAAGGTCAGCGTGCTTGGCAACAACAACAATACTCTGAGAAAATGAAAGCCTGGGCTGCTGAAAAAGAATCTCAAGCCACAAGTGGCGGCGGGGGCGGCGGAAAATAATGGTTGAAGTTACGGCAGAGAAAATTTTGCCCCAGCACTGGACAAACCTTGAGGAGTTATCTCATCAAGTTTGCTTCGGTCAATTTCGCGCAAGCTCGTTAAACAGGCACCATTTCGTAATTGGGGGCTTCGTAAATAAGGAGCTATCTGGATACTACACGTGCCTTGAGATGGACAGCGAAACGGTTTACATTCAGCACGGGGGCGCGTTCCCTAACTTTGAAAAAACTCATTTCGTGGTTCAAGGGTATCAGAAAATGCTAGAGGTTTTGGAAGCGGACTACAAACGTGCTTGGACTCGTATTGAGAATACGAACAGACCTATGCTCAAAATGGCTTTGCAGGCAGGCTTTTTGATCACAGGTGTGTATAATTTTAAAAACAAAGTTCTAGTAGAATTAGAAAAAGAATTTAACCAAGGAGAAATAATATGATGTGGGCATTACCACTCGCTGGTATGGCGTTAGGTGCACTTAGAGGGAACTCGCAAGCAAAAAGACAACAAGCAATTGAGGACGACTCAAGAAAACAACTTGCCGCTCAACAAAAATATAGTCCGTGGACTGGTAGAACAAACTTCTCACAAATTCAATATGCAGGCTCAACTCCATTCGACGCAGCTCTTGGCGGGGGCCTTCAGGGCGGAATCGCTGGCGCAAGTCTTTCTCAAGGAATTGAGGGAGCCACTTCAGCGAGCGCAAGTCCTATGTCTCCTTCAGGCAGCTCATACTTAGGCGGATCTAAGCTGGCAGCAGGCTTAGGCAACTCGGCCCCTGTAGCTACAAACGCCGCTGCACAGACAGCCGCACAAAGTCCTTCTTATCTCGGAATGTCGGGAGAGTTCGGCCAAGAATCTCCGTACCTTCAGCAGCAACAAGCACCAAGTCTCTATAAAAATAGTCCGTGGTCTATGATGTCTTCTCGTGGTGGTTATTCTAGATAAGAAAGGGAGGGCGTTATGCCTGACAATACGTACCCCGTCCCACAGCCGTTGATGTTGACTGAAGAAGACATGCTTCGAGCGCAAGGTATTCAGGTACCCCAAGTGCAGCAGCCTATTCAGCAAACCTATCAACCGTATCAACCAAACGCTCAAGACTTGCAAGGCATGGCTCTTCAAGAGCAGTACGCAAAGGCTCAACAAGAGGCACTCTTAGCTCAGCAACAAGGAATAGAACAATATCAGAAAAATATTGATGACCTTAGAGGGAGAGAGTCCCAAGTAGATTTAACTCCACTTGCGGCGCTAGCTGATGCGTGGGGGATTGATAAATCTAATTTTGCTGCAAGCTACAAGCGCCCACAATCTAAGGAAGAAAAACAAGCTCAGATAATGAGTCTTCAAGAAAAACTTCAGGCGCAAAAAGATAAACAGTCGGACAATCGCACCTCTGCACTGAAGTCTGCAATTGAAGCTTTCAAGGCCACAAAAGATAATAAATTAAACGACGAATATAAACGCTCGCAAATTAGAGTGAACGATGCACTTGCGAACACAAGGGTCGGGGGCCGCCCCTTGCCGGAAGTGTCTGTGCAAAAACTTTCAGACTTCGAAGCCGGTCTCTCGGAACTTTCAACTGTAAAAGAAAACCTAATTAAAAACGCAAATGTTTTCGGCCCAGTTAGAGGCCGCATGGGATCTATAAACCCAGCAGACGTTCAGGCTCAGAGCGTACAAGCCGATATCAACCGTGCTCGCCAAGTAATTGGTAAGGCAGTAGAGGGTGGGGTTTTACGTAAGGAAGACGAAGTTAAATACGAAAAAATGTTGCCGGTTTTATCAGATGAACCACAAGTTGCAGTTCATAAGATGAAACAATTTGAGGCAAAATTATCTCAAGATCATAACAGGTATTTAAACAACATGCAGCGAGCGGGCTTCAACATAAAAGAAGTAGGCGCGGTGCAAGATGTAGGTCCTATGCAGGCGGCGGGTAGATCCCAACAAGCGGGGCCAACAACTCTGAGTGAAGAGAAAATGAGACGGCTCCAAGAATTACGCCAAAAAGCACAAACTGGGGGCGAGTAATGCCGTTAAGTCCACAAGAACAAGCTGAGATGGATCGACTCGAGCTTGAAGCGCTCGAGAATGAAAAAGCGAGTTTAGAGCAAGGCTCATCGTTTGATTCTCCAGTAGAACAAGTACAACATCCAGATGTCGGGTTCGGGACTCGTGCTTTGGTTAAAAATCTTTCTCAGAGCGAAGACGTAACGAGAAAATACTTAGAGAGTAAGGGCTTTCAGACAAACGTCATCGACGGACAAGTTGTAGTAAAAAAACCAGGCGAGGAAAAATACAAAGTACTCGACCCAGAGGGCTTTGACCCACAAGATATTACCGACCTCGGGTTTGATGTAGCGTCAGGTATTGGTACAGGGGCCGCGACTGCACTAGGCGGAGTTGCCGGAGCCACGGCAGGCGGAGTGGGAGCAATCCCCGGAGCTATGGCCGCAGGGGCCGCTTCGAGTGCGGGTGCCGAAGGCTTACGACAAAAATTAGGACAGTGGGCAGGTCTTCCACAAGAAGTAAGTGGAAAAGATATGGCTGTAGCAGGCACTTTCGGAGCAGCGGCCCCAGCACTACTTGGCTCAGGTGCAACGAAGGGACTAATTCAGGCGGGCTACCAGGGAGCTAAAAAAGCGCTACCAAAAATCGGCCAATACATGTCGAATGTGCCCGCAAAAGCGACTGAAATTTACGCTAAAAACCCAGGTGCAATCGAGGCCATGAAACACGAGGGAGCAACTTCTGAAGCTGCGACCGCCGCCTATGACAAGCTTAAGCAGAGTTTGCAAGCTGTAAAACAAGAAGTAGGACAGAGTTTGGGGAATGAAATTAAAACTGCCCAAAAGCCTGTGAATATCGCCAAAGTAAGAGAACATATCGACAACTTCATTACAAAACTAGAGACCGGACCTACAGCTAAAAATCCTCAAATTCAAAAGCAAATTGAAGAGTTTAAAGCTGCTAGGGATAACATCTTTAAGACTACCTCGGAAAATGTCGATGAGGCCGGAACCCCAATCAAAGAACTGATTGATTTACCCCCTGAAATCGAAGCCCAACACGCATTCGAGCTCCAAGATTTACTAAAAGATACAGCAGAGTTTCGTGGTGGTAACGGAGGACTTCAATCAAGATTTGGTAAAGACCTCACTTCCCTAGAAAAACAATTTGCTGAAGCTGCAAATAAATCGTACTCAGAGCTTAATAATCAGTTAAATACTGCGACTGAAGGGGCGAGCCAAGGTCTTAAGAACCAGTACCGCGCTTACTCTGAACTACAAAAGCAACTTTCAACTAGATTTAAAGACCCAACGACTACGGAAAAAACTCTTTCTAATCTATATAACCCATCAAACAAAATGATCAAAGAAGGGCTTGATGAACTCAAAACCCTCTCAGGTGGGAAAGTAGATCTGACTGCCGAAGGCGAGCAAATGTTCGCCTCTAAGTTCTATGCAAATCCTAGCATGATGCCAGTAAGTGGCAGTGGAGTAACGAGCACATCTCGGTCCGTGCCGCTTGGTGCTTTGGGCGGATACTTAGGGTACAAGCTAGGCGGAGCGCCTGGCGCAATGGTGGGGCTAGCAGCGGGTGGGTATTTAGGTAGTCCTTCAGCTATGAAAAACATGTATATTCCGGCAGCAAAAGGCACAGGATATTTACTCGAAAAAGGGGCGGGGTTTGCTAAACCTATCGCGAACCCTACCTTCACGGGGTCTACATGGAACGCAATGAAAAACAGGGGGAGATAATGGAAAAAGAAATGGAATCTAAAGATTCTGATGAGTCATCCGAAAAAGAATATCAAGAGCATGAAATCACTTGTGCAGTTGATACAGTCGTCAAAGCCGAAGAAATCAAAGCAAACAAAGACCTGTGGCCTAAAGTCCAAGACGAACTTAAGAAAAAGGGAGTCGCGATTAACAAGGCCATCAAGACGTTTAAAGACCTTAAGGATGTTGCGTATGAAAAAACAAAAGCAACGTGAGCTTTTAGCTTTAAAATTAGCCGAATCCAAGTAAGAATTTAACTACGTGTTCTAAAACTACTTTGCCCAAGTGTTTAGGCCCCTCTTGACTAAGAGGGGCTTTTTATTTGACTACTTCTTTTTAGTGTCGCCTTTTGCGCCTTTTTTCTTAGTTGTTTTCGCCATTTTTCCCCCCTTCAAGAACCTCTAGTCCGAAGAGTATTGGCTCTAATGCCATTACTTCATTCGGAGTTAATTGTACTCCTGTTAAGTCTGCAACATTTAGTTTGTGTTTTTCAATAGTAAACTTTATCTCAGAAAACTCTTGAACCTCTTTTTTCCATTTTTCTTGGTTCTCTTCTTTGATTTTGAATTGCCCAGTGGCTTCGTCAAGGTCCCCGTTAGCCTTCACCATTTTAACAAAAAGCTCGTGTGCAACTTTTGCCTCAGTCTCGATCTTACTTTTGATTCTACCTATGGTGTAAGCAAGCTTCGGGTCAAACTTATCACAAGATGAAAGCTTCCCGATCCCCGTCTGAAATCCATGGTCTCTGATGTTTGCAAATGTTAGCTCTATCATTTTTGTCCTCCTTTGGACATTATGGTTAATAATCCTATAACTACATCTAAATTCTCAGGATAAGCCACTAACGACACGCCCCCAGCTTTTTCTATAAGTCCTAGCTTATGGTGTTGGAGTCTGTCCCTTGGTTCCTTATCACTCTTTTTCAATTCAATCCCCACAAACTTACCCGCTACACAGGCCAAGATGTCAGGCGTCCCACGCTTCCCTACCTGCTGAATTTTCTCAGCCCATATTTCCGGGAGCTTGTTCAGCTCTTTCAAAAAAATTTCCTTGAACTTCGTTTCTGGTTTCTTTGCCATCCGGTAACCCCTCTTTTGCGTCTCCCCAACTAGTCTGGCTGTGAGAAACAGAGCAGGTCAATTGCATTTTTTGATGAGGATAGGTCACTTCCATGGTTTCTTTAATCTTATTAACGCACCTCAAATCATCACTTGGAACATTCAACACGATTTCGTCATGGACCTGCAAGCCCATCTTTACTCCGAAAGTCGGAAGCCCTGGGTGAAGTGCTACCATAGCCCTTTTCACCACATCGGCACACCCACCTTGAATCACGGAGTTCGTGGCTCGGTACGCAAACCGCGGGTCTTCAAAATGAAAGCGTCTTCCCGTCCAGTTAAATACCCAACCCCTATCAATTGCGGAATTTGTGCAGTTTTGAATCAAACTTTCTACCATGGGGAGGGCTTCAAAATACTTCAATTTAAACGCTTTCATTTCATCTAAGATTGGCTTCACAATTCCGTATTGTTCCGGGGGGAGTAGAGATTTCGCTTGCCGCTTATCCTCTAGGCGGTCATACGCAATGAGTGCAACTCGCTCAAGCGGTGTTAAATCCTTCATGGAAAAGGCCAATTTTGATAGCCCCATACCGTATAAAAGACCGAAATTTAGGATTTTAGCGTGTCTTCTTGAAAGCCCTGTGAGGTCACTTGTTGCTTGGTGCGGGTCGTGCCCGTTTTGGATCTGCCTGATTAGGTCATTTTGCTTGGCATAATCAAGCATCATGCGAAACTCCATTTGATTATAATCTATCATCACAAGGGTGTGATGCTTCTCAGGTATGAACGCACGCCTCACCGGGAAATCAGATGTGTCGTCATCCATCTTTGGTACGTTCTGAAGGTTCGGGTTTTGGTAACTAAATCTACCTGTCTTAGTCCCAGCTTGTTTCATGCTCGCATGAATGCGGCCCTCAGCGTCCGCATAGTGGCGATAGTTTTTAAAGTAAGTATTCGAGCGCTTGCTTGCATCTCTATGCTCTTGAATTATTTTAGCGAGTGGGTGCCCTGTAGCTTCAAGGAAAGAATCCTGAACTTCGTAATTTCCCTTCTCAGTAAGCCCTAAAGGAAAACCAATTCTCTCGAAATGAGGAGCTAGAAAATCCCCTGAGTCTGTAAGCTCTTCCCCTGTCTCTTTTAAGAACGCTAAGCTCGCTGCTTCAATTCTTTTATCCTCGTGCTTAATGGCTTTCTCGCAGTACTCTAGATCAACCAAAAAACCTTCCCGCTCAATATCAAAACAAACCTTAGTAAGCCGCATTTCGTTTTCTCTGACTGCCCGCAAAGACTTGTGACCTGACTCCGCACACTCTATCTCATCCTTCGCAAAATCGGCCTCTTGCTTTAAGCCTAACTCTAAACAAAGCTCCGCATCTTTTTCAGCGTAGGGCTGAATTATCTCTTGTGGTACGAGGTCAAATTTCTTGTTCTTATCTCGCTGCGTTTTCCCCGGTATAGATACCCAGTCCCAAAGTTTATTCTCTTCAATGTAGGTCTCAACTCGGTCATCTTTTTCTAACCCCAGTTCTCGCTTCACACAAGAATCTAGAGAATAAGACATTAGGTCATTACGAAGCACCCGAGCTTGAATCATCGTACAGTGAATGTCGCAATTGAACTCAATCCCGTGCTTTGCTAGAAAGTGCATGTCGAAAATTGCGTTGTGCGCGAACCTTGTGCCTTGGTTAAAGATCGGCTGAAGCATTTTGATTTTAGTCTTAGGCCACACAATTGAATCACAATTGTAGTCTCTGAAATTCCAATAATATGTACGCCGCTCACCCTCGTCACTTTGACCTGTCATAACAAGTGCAAACAAATCGTGGTTTTTGTATGGCATAAGTCCCGTGGTCTCGGTATCAAACGAAACTTTAGGACACGCTTTTAAAAAATTAACCGCCTGCTCAAACTCTCTCGCATTATGAACCATCATAGTTGTGCTATGGCCCTTTCCATAATCTCGCTTATCATTTTGCGCATCGGTATCTCACGAGCCTTCGACTCTTCTCTGATTTTTTTCTTTAAGCCCGCTCTTACCCATACGTACAATACTTCCCTACCCTTTTTCCAATCAGGGTTAGGGTTTCTGATTCTTACTTTCGTGTCTTTTTTTGCCATGTGTTCTCTCCTTAAAAGGTGCCCCGAAATTTATGGCCTACCCGTCGGGACCAGCGGTTAGTTTTCATATAAAGCGGAGGCGCTATATGAAACTACTAAAACTGCGCTTCAGCTTGCGAGTGAGTTGCGGTTCTTGCGCTTGTCGTTTCTATGTCTTCTGTTTCATCTATTCTAACTGCGTTCTTAGAAATCAAGTCTACCCATTGCTGAAGTTTCTCAGCGTACTTCGCATCCGTCTGACCTACAGGTCTAATATCCGGTGTGAAGTAAGGTTGTTTCTCAGCGTTTGTTTGCTTCGTAGTTGTGACTTCAAGTGTGCCATACCAAGGAACTACGCCCATCATTTCCATTTGCATGAAATGACTGATTAGTTTTTTGCCGCCTTGTTTTTGTGTCGAGCGGTAACTGACCAGATGCGGGAGTCCGGCAGGGTTACTCAGGTCTTTATCAAGCATGATGTAGAAATTTAAGCACTCCATAACCTTATGTGGCTTACCATTGATCACTTGCTCCCACTCTACAGTAGAATGTCTTTTCGCATCCCACGCTTCAGTCTTTACGAGCTTTGGTTTAGGACCTGACTTGTCGTAGTACTCCACTGTTTTATAAGTCATGAGGGGTACGAACTTAAGCCACTTGCCTTTTCCTCCAATAACTTCACCTGTTACAGACGAAACTAAGTCGCCTGGGGCGGCTCGCTCTTCACTCACAAATGTGGACGTAGGTTGCATTGTTAAAAGTTTTGGTATCAACATATCTTTTTGGTCGATCACTGATACTGATGCACCTTTTTTCTTAAAGGCATCTGGGATTGTCATGGCCGTAGTGGCCTCTTTCTTCGCTACTTCTTTACTCATTGTTCTCTCCTCTTTGGTTATTTGTTTCTAAATGACAGGCCGACTGAGCTTGAAGGTAATCCAAGCCCAGGTATGACGAGCATTTTCTTTTCTTTCTGTGCTAACTCTAATTCTTCTTTGTACCACTTATTCAGTTGTGCCGAGTTCACTGTGGCGAGTGCCTCGAAGTGTCCGTTTGATTTTAAGTACTCAAAAAAAGCAAACTTGTCATCCCCTTGTGGGATCTTGACGCTTGTCCTAACTGTCTTAATAAGTTTGCCGGAGCGTGAGTCGAAGCTTGTAAGCTTTCGCTCTTCAAGTTCTGCCACAATCTCTCGCTCTACTTTATCAAGCTCTTCTTGAATGGGTTTTGCTTGCATCTCGAGTGCTTTAATTTCGTTTCGTAAACTAAAAGCTTTCTCACATTTTTCTACAAAATCATCAAACGTCTCGCTCATTTTAATCTCCCTGCTATTTCTCTTAAGACCAATTCACCTATCGCCTGCTTATTAGCAAGCGCCTCTAAAACTTCTTCGTCAATCGTGTCTTTGCAAACTAAATCAATCCGCGTAATTTTTTGATGCTGTTCTGAGCCTGCGCGATACGCCCGAGCCTCACTCTGAATGTCATGCTCTAAGCTAAAATTTCTAGAAAAGTAAATCATGTAACTTGCTTCCACTAAATTGATTCCAATGCCTGCGGCACCCTGGTTCCCAATCACAATCCTAATTTCTGAGTCCTCTCTAAATCGTATGATGCTCTCGTCTCTTTTCTTCTGGGAAATCTCGCCGTGAAGCTCGATGTACTGAAGCTTCAATGACTCGCACACTTCTCTGATCTGTCCGTAATTTTCTTTGAAACAAGCCCACACAATTACTTTGTGATTTGGAGCTAAGTCCTCGAGTAATTCCTTAAGTGCCTCGGTGCGGGGGGAGTCTTCAAATCTGTATATGCTCCCCTCAGGAGCCATAACACTTCTCTCCGTTTTAGCAAACCCACTCACAATTTGCTGTAACCGCAAAGCTTTCGTAATCGCCAAGTCCGCAGTCGTAGCTTCAGTCTTAAGCCATGTGATGAAATGTTTTTTCATTTCCTCATACGCCTTCTTTTGCTCTGCCCCCATCTCCACAAATATTTTCTTTTTAACGAGTGGTGGTAAATCAAGACAGTCTTCTTTTTTAACACTCATGGATTTTGCTTTCATCATGTCTGAGATTAAACTTTCTGCGTTGGGACGGATGCGCCAGTCCGGGAAATTTACGTGCGAAAGATAGGCGTTTTTATTATAGAAATACTGACTCCGAAACACGAAAAAGTTTTTGCCAAACGCATCCCCTCCGTCCAGGACCCGGAACTGCGACCACACATCCATGAGATTTCGAAGAACAGGCGTCCCCGATAAGACGAAGCGGTGTCTGGCTCTATCAGCAAGCTGTATGCATGCTTTTGTCCTCTTCGCATCAGGATTTTTGATCCGATGGGACTCATCGTATATAAGTATGTCAAAGTTTGTTTTAAGTAGTTCTTCATAAAGCCCCTTCATGGTTAAGGCTTCGTAATTTGTGATAAATATCCCAGGCTCGGTTTGGGAAGCGAGGTGCTCGATGCGGGATTTACCACTGCCCGTAAGCTTGTGGACTCTGTTTAAGGGAATTTTAGAAAATTTAAGAATCTCTTGCTTCCAATTGTCTATCACTACAGGGGGGCATAATATCAGCGTTGACAACACTTTACCCTCACGAGAATATATCTTTCGAAGCGTCTCAATCGCAGTGCGGGTCTTGCCCGTTCCTGCTTCAAAAAACCAACCAAAATTATTCTCACTGAAGGCTCTTTCGACGCCTTCCCTTTGGTGCGCCCATAATTCTACAGCCATACAATCACGGCCCATGCTTTATCATTCAGAGGCGGAGCTGCTAGTTCATGAAAATACTGATTAAAGGCAGTCTGCGGCCCTAAGTACCCACGTTGGTTAGCATTAAAAGATAAGTTATTTTTAATTCTAGCTTCTGGCCTCGCTATTAAATAAAACTTTCTCCAAAACCACGCAGCAGGATTATCGAAACAAATTTTTGAGCCAACCAATGAGCATACGAAATTTATGTCGTCGCCTGTATTCTCGCGGTCGAAGAGCGGAGTTACTACTCTGATAATCGAATTGAGACCCGTCCAAATCAGATCCCAAAAGATCAACGGAATATAAAGTAACAAAGCAGTAAACGCGCTTTCTTTCATAAGCATTCTGAGCATGGGTGAGACTACCCTCAGGCCGATAAAGTCCGGAAGCTTTGTCTTCTCGTCCGTCTGCCCTATTCTCTTCGTGTTCCATGCTAAAAATCCTCTCTTAAATAATTTCTTAAACATCGGCCAAAATACATCCGGTAAATCAAACATCACACTCGCCCAAAGATACGGCTCTATCTGGTCCCCGCTCATCGTTCCGCTCTTCCCGTACCACTCTAAACGAGACCAGTGGCGAACAGGCTCACCTGAAGGAAGCCAAATATCAAAAGACTTTCTCCAAAAGCTAGCCTTAATTGCAGCGCGGTCCATGGGGCTATTAAGCGCTCCTACCCAATTGAAAATGCAATTCATAGAGGTGCGCTGAAGCGAATCACCAAATTCTAATTCATACTTACCGTTGTTACGGATAGGAGTTCCACTCTCGTCTTTTTTGAAGTGACCTATCCAACCCCTTGAGTCGAAATAATCTTGCATGTTCTTTTTCAATTTAAGTGCTCCATGTTTTGCTTGAGCTCAAGCTTTGTAACAAGATTCAAAATCGCTTGATTCAGAATCTCGTCGTGAGTTGCTTGGTTCGGGTGCGGAGCTTCCAATTTATCAAGTTCAGAAATTACAGCCCGCTTTTCTTTTTCGCTTAACCCATTTTTCAATTCACAGTGCGTGATAATTTGCTCGGCAAATTTTTCTTTCAAACGAACTTTCAAATCATCAAGCATCAACACCCAATCAACAATCGTCGACGAGTGCGCACTCTTACAGCTAACAGTAAGCTCGTGCTCAGTAACACTGAACTCTAAGTTATATTCGTATTTCAAAATTCCCCCGCGCATTGTGCCAAAACATCTGACGCTAAAGCCAAAGTCTGTTTTGTTAAAATCTATTGACGCCCCCTAAAATTTACAACTAGATTTTTATCTCACGCAACATCGCGTCCATACAAAAAAGCTAGTGGGGGAATAAAATGATTGAAGAACTTCAAGCGGGGCTCAAGAGCCTTGGGTATGACTTTACGCCGGACATGTCGAAAATAGACAAGTGGGTTGATTTAGAAACTGACAATGGGAAGGTAAGCTACAAGCTCATACATATTAAGGACGGGTTTCTGTGTCATCTTAAAAATTGGAGCCGGGACGAGACGCATGCCCTAAAAAGCACCAACTTAGTTGAATACTCCCCAACTGAATATAGAGAACTTCAAGAGCAGGCAGAGTTGGAACTTGAAGCGCGGCACGAGAACGCACACCTCAAAGCACTCTCAATAATAAAAAAGTCCGGCCAAAATATGACGACTCCCTATATGGAGCGAAAAGGAATTGACTCCGCCCCCACAACTTACCAACTCCAAAACACTTACGGTTACTGGGACCTAATTATCCCCATGTACGATATCGACGATAAACTATGGAGCATACAAACTATAGAGCCCGAGGGACAAAAATCTTTCCTCGAGGGGGGACGCACTAAAGGACTCATGCACTACTTGTCACTCGCAAACCCCAGTGATCACATCTATGTATGTGAGGGCTTCGCAACTGGTATGTCCATACTGGGTATGCTCCCCTCACCTGCCCTGGTCGTCGCCGCCTTCTCAGCCTCTAACTTAAAACCCGTGGGTGAGGCTTTGAGGGAAAAATATCCACACGCACACATTTGGTTTTGTGCTGATAACGACCA
>Ga0209277_10000088_pt1 | contig 44626 bp, 48 predicted proteins | sample JI81AbrownDNA_FD_187503 | JGI IMG/M metagenome (GOLD analysis project Ga0209277, IMG submission 187503) | Wastewater effluent complex algal communities from Wisconsin, to seasonally profile nutrient transformation and Carbon sequestration -... | ecosystem: Engineered > WWTP > Effluent > Algae... | reverse complement strand
CGGTGATCATGTTCTTCACATAGTCGGCGTGTCCGGGGCAGTCCACGTGGGCGTAGTGGCGGTTGGCGGTTTCGTATTCGACGTGGGCGGTGTTGATCGTGATGCCGCGCGCTTTTTCTTCAGGCGCTGCGTCAATCTGGTCGTACGCCTTGGCAGAACCACCAAACTTGGCTGCCAGCACGGTGGTGATGGCGGCTGTCAGGGTGGTTTTACCGTGGTCAACGTGGCCAATCGTGCCCACATTGACGTGGGGCTTGGTACGTGTGAATTTTTCTTTTCCCATTTTCAATCCTTAGAAAGAGCTAATTCCCGTGTATTGGTTTAATGTTTGCACGATGTCGCTGATTCGCCCCGCACGGGAACAGGGCGGCACACCGTCGCAGACAACTTGAGATTACTTGGCGCGCGCAGCCATGATGGCTTCAGACACATTGCGCGGGGCTTCCGCGTAATGCTTGAATTCCATCGTGTAAGTGGCACGTCCTTGCGACATAGAGCGCAGGGTCGTGGAGTAGCCAAACATTTCGGACAGTGGAACTTCAGCCTTGATGGCCTTGCCACCACCAACCATGTCGTCCATACCCTGCACCATGCCACGGCGTGACGACAGGTCGCCCATCACGTTACCAGCGTAGTCTTCCGGTGTTTCCACTTCCACAGCCATCATGGGCTCCAGAATCACGGGGTTAGCCTTGCGGCAACCTTCCTTGAAACCAAAGATAGCGGCCATCTTGAAGGCGTTTTCGTTCGAGTCCACATCGTGGTACGAACCGAAGGTCAAAGTGACTTTCACGTCCACCACGGGGTAACCAGCCAGAACACCCTGGTTCAAAGCTTCAATCACGCCCTTTTCCACCGCAGGGATGTATTCGCGAGGAACCACACCACCCTTGATAGCGTCAACGAAGGTGAAGCCCTTGCCCACTTCGTTCGGCTCCACGGTGAACACCACGTGACCGTACTGGCCCTTGCCGCCGGACTGACGAACGAACTTGCCTTCAACGTCGACCACTTGCTTGCGGATGGTTTCGCGGTAGGCAACCTGGGGCTTGCCCACGTTGGCTTCCACGCCGAATTCGCGCTTCATGCGATCCACAATAATTTCCAGGTGCAACTCGCCCTGACCGCCAATGATGGTCTGGCCAGACTCTTCGTCGGTTTGCACACGGAAGGATGGATCTTCCGCAGCCAGACGACTCAGGGCAATACCCATCTTCTCTTGGTCGGCCTTGGTCTTGGGTTCCACGGCCTGGCGAATCACGGAGTCCGGGAACACCATGCGCTCCAGCGTAATCACCGCATTGGGATCACACAGGGTTTCGCCGGTCGTCACGTCCTTCAGACCCACGCAAGCAGCGATGTCGCCAGCGCGGATTTCATCGACTTCTTCACGGTTGTTGGCGTGCATCTGCACGATACGGCCGATACGCTCTTTCTTGCCGCGCACTGCGTTGTAGACGGTGTCGCCCTTCTTCAGCACGCCGGAGTAAACACGCACAAAGGTCAACTGGCCCACAAACGGGTCAGTCATCAGCTTGAATGCCAGAGCAGCAAACTTTTCGTCATCATCCGCTTTGCGGGTGATTTCTTTCTCGTCCTCGTCAAAGCCCTTGATGGCTTTCACGTCCAAAGGAGAGGGCATCAGTTCAATGACGGCGTCCAGCATGCGTTGCACGCCCTTGTTCTTGAACGCGGTACCGCACAACATCGGCTGGATTTCGCCAGCAATGGTGCGCGTGCGCAGACCTGCTGTGATCTCTTCTTCGGTCAGATCACCTTCTTCCAGGTACTTGTTCATCAGTTCTTCAGAGGCTTCAGCAGCAGCTTCCACCATCTTTTCGCGCCACTCTTTGGCAGTTGCCACGAGTTCAGCGGGAATCTCTTCGAAGGTGAACTTCATGCCCTGAGACGCTTCGTCCCAGATGATGGCCTTCATCTTGCGCAGATCGACCACGCCAGTGAAGTTTTCTTCAGCGCCGATTGGGATCACGACGGGCACAGGGTTGGCCTTCAGGCGCAACTTCATCTGATCGACGACCTTGAAGAAGTTGGCACCGGTACGGTCCATCTTGTTCACAAAGGCCAGACGTGGCACCTTGTACTTGTTTGCCTGACGCCACACGGTTTCAGACTGGGGCTGCACGCCACCCACAGCGCAGTACACCATGCAAGCTCCGTCCAACACGCGCATGGAACGTTCCACTTCAATCGTGAAGTCCACGTGTCCGGGGGTATCAATGATGTTGATGCGGTGCTCGGGGAAGGACGTGTCCATACCCTTCCAGAAACAGGTGGTCGCAGCGGAGGTAATCGTGATGCCACGCTCCTGCTCCTGCTCCATCCAGTCCATAGTGGCCGCACCATCGTGCACTTCACCGATCTTGTGGTTCACACCAGTGTAAAAAAGAATACGCTCGGTGGTGGTGGTTTTGCCAGCGTCGATGTGCGCAGAAATGCCAATGTTGCGATAGCGCTCAATGGGGGTATTGCGAGCCATGATGGATCCTTGGTTGATCAAATTCTTGGGGGCGCCATGCTACCTGGTGCAGCATGGCGAGCGGCTTTCGCAGTGTGGCCAGCCAAAATGACAGTGCAATTGCACCGCCAAGACCACCCCACACCAGAAAGCCGCAGGGTCCGTTCTTAGAAACGGAAGTGGGAGAAAGCCTTGTTGGCTTCAGCCATACGGTGAACTTCGTCACGCTTTTTCATGGCGCCGCCACGGCCTTCGGTTGCTTCGAGCAACTCGTTGGCCAAACGCAGGGCCATGGATTTTTCACCACGCTTGCGGGCAGCTTCCTTGATCCAGCGCATGGACAGAGCCAGACGACGGACAGGGCGCACTTCAACGGGCACCTGGTAGTTGGCACCACCGACACGGCGGGACTTCACCTCAACCATGGGCTTGACGTTGTTGATTGCCACAGTAAAGGCTTCCAGAGGATCCTTACCGGGGTGCTTCTTCTCGATCTGCTCCAGAGCACCGTAAATGATGCGCTCTGCAACAGCTTTCTTGCCGCCTTCCATGATCACGTTCATGAATTTGGACAGCTCTACATTGCCGAACTTGGGATCCGGCAGAATTTCACGTTTAGGGACTTCGCGACGACGTGGCATTTTTTCACCTCTTTGCTTCAGTTGGCATCTCTACAGACACCGCGAGAGTTAATCAATAAGACTCTCACTTACTCGACCCAAACACCGGGTCACTTCGTTTATCTACTGCGCCACGCAGCAAACAAACACCTTTTATTTTCGAATCCAGGACTTATCAGTCTTGGGCTCAGGCCAATTTATTTAGCCTTTGGCTTCTTCGCACCATACTTGGAGCGAGACTGCTTGCGGTCTTTCACGCCTTGCAAGTCCAGCGAACCGCGGACGATGTGGTAACGCACACCAGGCAAGTCCTTGACACGACCGCCGCGAACCAGCACTACGCTGTGTTCCTGCAGGTTGTGGCCTTCACCGCCGATGTAGGAAATCACCTCAAAACCGTTGGTCAAGCGCACCTTGGCAACTTTACGCAGAGCGGAGTTAGGTTTCTTGGGCGTTGTGGTGTACACACGGGTGCATACACCGCGACGCTGCGGAGAGTTCTGCATAGCAGGGCTCTTCGACTTGATGGTCTCGACCTCACGGCCTTGACGCACGAGCTGGTTAATGGTTGGCATTGAAAAACGTCCCTAAACGCTTAAAACTACTAGTGATATTACGAAAACGTGAATCCCTTCGGAATTTCCGAAAAGCCTTCTAATGTATCAGGTCGAGGGTTTCCCCGCAAGCGTTTTGGGTGTTTTAGCGAATCCACAGCCGCATCGCGTCCCAGGCCCGCCCAAAAATACCGGCCTGCTCCACCCCGTCGAGGGCAACCAGCGGCACATCCACCACGGTTTGCTCACCCGAAGTGACACGCAGGGTTCCCGCAATCTGGCCCTTGGCAATCGGCGCCACCAGCGGGTCGTTGCGCACCACCTGCGTTTTCAGCTTGGCGGCAGAGCCCGCGGGCACGACCACAACGATGGGCTGGTTGCGTCCGAGGCGCACCGTCGAAGCCGCACCCTTCCAGACATTGGGGGTCACCACCGCCTGGTCTGCATCAAACAGCTTGACTGGCTCAAAAGCCACAAATCCCCAGTTGAGCAACTTCTGGGACTCGTTGGCACGGGCATTCTCATTGGCCGTGCCCAGCACAATGGACAGCAACCGCCGGCTTCCGCCGGCTGGAGAAATCTCGCGTTTGGCAGTCGCCACCATGCAATAGCCGGCAGCATCGGTGTAACCGGTCTTCAGGCCATCCACAGTCGGGTCACGAAACAGCAATAGATTGCGATTGCTGTCGTTCGCAGCCGGGGTGCCCGGATAACGGTATTTCTTGATCGCGTAGAACCCGACGTAATCGGGGAAGTCTGCCATCAGCCGCGTTGCCAGAATGCTCAGATCACGGGCGGTGGTGGTGTGCCCCGCCTCGGTCAAGCCCTCGGGATTTCTGTACCCGGTCGATTTCATTCCCAGGGCCTTGGCCTGCTCGTTCATCATCTGAACAAACCGTTCTGCGGTACCGCCCACACCTTCGGCCAATGCCATGGTGGCATCGTTGCCGGACTGGACAATCATCCCCTTGATGAGGTCCTCCACCGGGACCTGCATTTTCGGATCAATGAACATCCGGGAGCCAGGCATCTTCCAGGCCCGCTCACTGACCGGCAAAGCCTGCTTCAAATCCAGCTTTTTGGCCCGCAGGGCATCAAACACCAGATAAGCCGTCATCAGCTTGGTCAGGGAGGCGGGCTCCAGGGGCGCATCGATATCCTTGGCGGCCAGAATCTGGTTCGCCGTCACATCCAGCAGCAGATAGGACCGCGCCGCGATCTCGGGTGGTTGGGGAGTTTGCGCAGAGGCGGCAAAACACAGGCAGGCCAAGAAGGCCGAAAACAAGAATTTCATGGGGAAGATGAGGAGCTAGGCAAAGGGAGCGCTGAGATGGCGAACCACCAGATTGCGCAAAAGAGGCAATTGTCCATGAAAGAAGTGCTCTCCTCCAGGAATCACCGTCACCGGCAGACTCTGGGGCCGCGCCCAGTCCATCACGTCGACCAATGGAACAGTCTCGTCCACCTCTCCATGGACCACCAGGGTTCGGTCATGCAATACCGGTGCAATGGGGGCAACCTGAAACCGCGTTGCAGCCGTTCCGACCAGAACCAGCTTTTCTACAACCCGTGTTTGTGCCAATGCCTGCGCAGCATGGCTGGCAACAAACGAACCGAAAGAAAAACCGGCGACAGCCAAAGAACCCTCAGGAGCGAAGTGTGCAACCACTGACAAATAGTCCAACAATTCGCCGCGCCCCTCGTCATACGCTCCCTGGCTTTTGCCGACACCGCGAAAATTGAACCGCACGGCGCGCCAGCCACACAGGACAAAAGCCCGTGCCAGGGTTTGCACCACCTTGTTGTCCATGGTTCCGCCAAACAGAGGGTGCGGGTGGGCGATGACTGCCGTTCCGCGCGGCACGCCCAGCGCTGGTGCCGGCTCATCCAGCAGCACCTCCATCAGGCCGGCAGTGCCGTCGATGGTCATGCGTTGCGTCTGCGAATTCATGCAGTCACCCTTGCAAGCAATAGCGTCTGCTGCACCTAGCGACCCAGATGGGGCGGCGTCAGCAACCGCTCCACCACCTGACCATTTTTCAAGTGGGACTCCACGATTTCGTCAATATCCTGCAAGTCCACATAGGTGTACCAGATGGCCTCGGGGTAGACCACGGCCACCGGTCCTGCGGCACAGCGGTCAAGGCAGCCGGCCTTGTTGACGCGCACCTTGCCGGGACCAGCCAGTCCCGCAGCTTTCACCTGGCCCTTGCACCGGTCGAAAGCTTCCTGCGCCTGGTGCTGCGCACAGCACTCTTCGCCGTTTTTGCGTTCGTTGAGGCAAAAGAAAATGTGTCGCTCGTAGTAGGAGCCTGGAGTGCGTGTGGAATCAGTCATGGTGCGATTCTAGTTTTTCGGGTTGCGCTGCCCGACCCGGACCACCACATACAACAGAGCCGCATAGGGCCAAAGCCAGCCCAGCCATTGGGCCAACCCGTGAAACCGGATGAACCGCCCCTGCTCCCAGTCCTGCAATGTTTGCGCGAAGTACGCACTTTCGGGCGCCTGGTTGAGCAGGCTCAGGTAGACCCCCAGCGCCAGCAGGGCCAGCGCAGCACTGACCCGCCAGGAAGCCAGTGTGGCGACCAGTGCAAGAACGATGGCACCGGCAATTCCCAGTTGCGTGGGCAGGTCCAGCCACGACCAGGCATGAACAGGCCCCCAACTCAGTGCCGCGGACAGCCCGGTCACCAGCACGCCGACACCAATGCACAGCGGCGCAAAAACCAGACGCCGCCAGGTCGAGCGGATCACGCAGTATCCCAGCAGGCACGGGATGAGGAGCCCCAGGAGCACGCAGACCATCTCCGCACCGGGAACCAGCGGCTGCAATTCGATGTCGCGCACCGGCATCCAGTCCAGAAACGGCGTATCTGCCAGACGGTCCGCGATAGACGCCTCAATACGCTCGAAAACCTGTCCGAGCCCAAAAGGTACGGCGGCCGGAAACAGCAGCGCCAAAGGCCAGGTTGCCAGAAGTACCAGCCCACCGCGGGCATGCGGAACAAACCAGCGGGCACGAAACCGGCTCCACCGGTCAATCGCCCCCATGCGCTCCAGCAGTACGGTGGCGGCTGCGCCCAGCGCTGCGCCCAGGGTATTGAGCAGCCAGTCCTCGCGCGAAGGAACCCGTAGGGGCAAATAGCTCTGCAACGCCTCCATCGCAAAGGACAGCACACCCGCAAGCACGACCGGAAGCCACAGCGCCTGACGGCTGCGGCCGGTCCGCAATGCGCTCAACGCCAGCATGCTCCCCAGCGGAAGGTAACCCGCCACATTGATGGCCACATCAAACCGCGTCCAGTAGCGCGGGAACGGCGCCAGCAGAAACGACCACGGCAGGATGTCCTGGTCACGCCATTCGGCAAACGGGTACAGGCTGGCATACACCACCAGCACCGCATACATCAGCGCCAGGGGTGAAGCAGCGGTTTTGTGCATGGCTACCCGGTCAGAAGGGTTTGACCACAACCAGAACGACGATGGCCACCAGCATCAGCACCGGCGCTTCATTGAACCAGCGGAACCACACATGGCCGCGCGATGCAACACCCGCTTCAAACTTGCGTAGCAGCCTGCCACAGACGTGGTGGTAGCCCAGCACCAGCACCACCAGCAGAAGCTTGGCGTGCATCCAGCCGTTGCCCGGCCCCCATCCGATGCCATAACCTATCCAGAGCCACAGCCCCAGACCCACGGCTGGAACGGCCAGCAGGGTAGTAAAGCGCATCAGCTTGCGCGCCATCAGCAGCAGGCGTGCGCGTTCCGCGGTGGAGTCCGCGGGCACCATGGCCAGATTGACAAAAATCCGCGGCAAGTAGAACAGGCCCGCAAACCAGCTGGCCACGAACACGATATGGAAAGATTTGACCCAGAGCATGGCTGGAGTGTAGCCAGCGTTCAGGCCACAAGCTGCTTGCAGCTTGCGTCGTAGGCTAACTTTGCGCAGCAAAGTTAAGCGCAGCGGCCGAAGACAAAAAAAAACCCCGGTACAGGACCGGGGTTGGAAGCCTATTTGCTGTCACACATCAAGGCCCCGCTCAGGGAGGAAAAGCGGGAGGTAGCAAGCTACCTGGGGAGGAATATAGCAACTTTGAATACCCGCTGCAAGAAACCGGAATTTTTTTCTGCATTTTTATATGCCATTTGCCTGTCGGCGGGCTATCAGGCAGGGGGTATGCTGCAACGCCACCAACGGAGGTTTCTACCCGCTGCCGGGAATCAGGCACAATTTTCCCCATGACATACACCACCCCCTACGCCCCCTTCCCGGCGGGCCGCCCCCGCCGGCTGCGCCGGGACACGTTCACCCGCAACCTGGTCCGTGAGAACACACTGACCGCCCACGACCTGATCTACCCCGTCTTTGTCGTGGAAGGTCAGGGCCAACGCGTGCCCATCAGCTCCATGCCCGGCGTGGAGCGCCTGAGCCTGGACCTGCTGTTGCCCGTGGCCGAAGAATGCGTGAAGCTGGAAATCCCGGTGATGGCGCTGTTTCCGGTGATTGACCAGTCGCTGAAAAATTACGAGGGCTCCGAAGCACTCAATCCGGACGGCCTGGTGCCACGGGTGGTGCGCGCACTGAAGAAAGAATTTCCCCAGCTCGGCGTCATGACCGATGTGGCGCTGGACCCCTTCACCAGCCATGGCCAGGACGGACTTCCCGACACGCGCCCTGAAACCGAGGGCTACATCCTCAACGACGAAACCGTGGCCATGCTGGTGCAGCAGGCCATGACCCAGGCCGATGCCGGTGTGGACATCGTCGCGCCCAGCGACATGATGGACGGGCGCATCGCCGCCATCCGTACCGCGCTGGAAGCCAAAGGCCACATCCACACCCGCATCATGGCCTACAGCGCCAAATACGCCAGCTCCTTCTACGGCCCGTTCCGCGACGCCGTGGGCTCGGCCAGCAACTTGGGCAAGGGCAACAAGAAGGTCTACCAGATGGACCCCGCCAACACCGACGAAGCCCTGCGCGAAGTGGCCATGGACATTGCCGAAGGTGCCGACATGGTGATGGTCAAGCCCGGCATGCCCTACCTGGATGTGGTGCGCCGCGTCAAGGACGAGTTCAAGGTGCCCACGTTCGCCTACCAGGTGAGCGGCGAATACGCCATGCTGAAGGCCGCCGCACAGAACGGCTGGCTGGACCACGACGCCGTCATGCTGGAAAGCCTACTGGCCTTCAAGCGCGCCGGGGCCGACGGCGTCCTCACCTACTTTGCACGCGACGCCGCCAAACTGCTCCGAAAATAATAGCTACTCACGCAATCTAAACGGGGGCTAGGCGCCCATTTGGCATATAACCCCGAACAGGAACCTGATGCGCATATTTCATATCCAGAGCAGCACTGTGACCGAGAGCGCGGACATTGACGCCCTTGCCGCCAGTGGCCCGCCCGCGCAGGGCTATATCTGGGTGGCCTGCGCACGGGAAGAGTTTGAATCCAGCTTGGGAAAGGTCCAATCCATGCTGCAGTCGCTGGGTGGCGTGCAACTGGTGGACCTGCATGTGTCCGACCTGCTGAACCAGCAACTGCCCTCCCACTACGACTACACCTCGCAGTACGACATGCTGGTGTTTCGCCGGCTGGCGGCGGGCAACGGCTCTACACCGGGCACGGGGCAGACTGGCACGCGCATCCCTGCCAAAGGGGGGCCTCCCATCTTGCGGCGCATTGATACCAGCCCGGTGGGTTTTGTAGTGCTCGACCGCGTGCTCCTCACGGTGCACCCGACCGACTGTGCGGCGCGCGAAGCCTATGCGGCCAAGCTGCTGCAGGCGGCCAGCGCAGAATCCCGCGCGGCGGGTGCGCGCCTGCCCACCAGCCCGGCCGACCTGATGCTGCGCATCGTCAACCAGATGGTCGACAGCTATCTGGCCCTGCGCCGGGAGCTGACCCACCAGCTGGACCACTGGCAATCCGAGCTGCTGAACCCCAAGACCCGCTTCAACAACTGGTCGACCCTGATGGACGCACGGCTGGCGCTGCACCATCTGGACGAGATTTGTGAAGAACAGCGCTCCTCCATCCAGGACTGGATTGAAGCCGTCAAAACCTGGCCCGACGCCACCACGGTGGCGGACCAGCGCGAACGCGAACTGCTGCAGGTCCGCAGCCGCGATGTGCTGGAACACATCGAACGCGTGGTCCACCATGTGCGTCGCCTGGAGCAAAGTGCAGAAACCGCAGTGCAGATGCACTTCAGCGCGCAGAGCCACCGCACCAACGACATCATGCGCACGTTGACGGCACTCACCGCCATCTTTCTGCCACTGAACCTGATTGCCGGCATCTTCGGCATGAACTTCGACTTCATTCCCCTGCTGCACATCCACAGCGGCTTCTGGTGGGCCATGGGCAGCATGGCCCTGATTGCCATGGCGCTGGGGTTGCTGTTCTGGCGCAAGCGCTACATCGCGCGCTCGGAGCACTAGGCTGCGTGCGCGTCAGGGCGCGGGCAGCCCGAACAGCCGCGCGCCGTTGTCCCAGGCCACCTTGCGCGCCACGTCGGGCGGCAGGCCGCCGAGCCAGCGTCGGTACCCCTGCATGAGCTCGTCGTAGTACAGCCAGCGCTGGTTGACCCAGGTGTCCGACCCGATCAGAAAGCGGTCAGGGTATTTGGTGACCAGCGCACGCCACTCGGGGCACAGCTGGCCGTCGTCGCAGGTCAGGCCGGGGCGGTATGACAGTTCACCCATCAACAGCGGGTAGCGCGCCATCAGGGCATCCACCCGTGCGGCGGGCGCACCGCCGATGCCGGTGTGCGCCCAGATCAGTCGTGCTTTGGGCGCGTGGGCCATCAGCAGGTCAATGGCCACGTCGTCCACATGCGCCAGCACCGCCAGTTGCTGCTTCTCGGCCAGCTGCATCAGCTTGCGGGCTACCGGGCCGTTGGCATTGGCGCTGTCGTACAGGTGGAATTCGCCCAGGCCCTTGTAGGGGCCGGCACCCGTGCCACGCGCCAGCTCGGTTTGCACCAGGGTGTAGATGGTTTCATCGCGAAACCAGTTGTCGTAATCGGCGCGGTTGCGGTACAGGCGCACAAAGGGCACCACGGTGACGCCAGCGGCGCGGGTCTGCGGGGCATCGGCCAGCGCCTTGGTGCCGTCGTTGGGCCGGCTGTTGGCGACGATGGCACGCACACCGTTGCGCTGCATGCGCGCCAGCACATCGGGCAACGGGTGCGGCCCGGTTTGACCGTTCCAGGCTTCTTCGTTGTAGTGCAGGTGGGCGTCCAGCAGCGGGCCGGTGTAGTCAGCCGCCCAGGCAGACGCCAGACTTGCTATACAAATAATAGCTGCTTGCGCATAGCGGACGGGGGCCAGAGGCCAATTTGGCATAAATTCCCCTGTGTCAATGCCCTAACCGACATGCTGCGCCAGAAAGGCCAGCGTGCGCTGCCATGCCAGTGCCGCAGCTGCGGCGTTGTAGGCACCGCGGTGGTCGCAGTTGAAGCCGTGCTGCGCAGCGTACAGCTCCACCTGCACGCCGGGCTGCGCCGCCCGGAACGCGTGCACACCCGGCAGGGGAATGGCGTGGTCCTGCTCGCCAAAGTGCGCCAGCACCGGACACAGCGGCTTGCGCGCGGCTTCGGCCGGTTCGGTCATGCCGCCACCGTAGTAGGTCACCCCCGCGCTGATGCCGGGCAGCAGACAGGCCGAGCGCCAGGCCAGCAGGCCACCCCAGCAGTAGCCCATGACGGCCACCTTGCCGCCCTGGGTTGCATGGGCCACGGCCGCAGCAATGTCAGGCAGCACACCCGGCGCGGGCAGGCCCTCGACCGCAGCCTTGAGTTCACGGCCCGCAGCGATGTCGTCCGGGCCGTAGCCCAGCTCCACGTCGGCCTTCACCCGATGAAAGGTCGCCGGCGCCAGCGCCAGATAGCCTTGGGCGGCATAGCCGTCCACCACTGCGCGGATGTGGCTGTTGACGCCAAAGATCTCCTGCAACACCACCACGGCGCCCTTCGGGCTACCCGCGGGCCGGGCTTCATAGGCGGGAAAGACAAAGCCATCTGCCGCAGTGAGTTGAACGAACTGGCCCATGGTGCCTTCAGATGCGCGGATGCTTGTGTTTACTTGGCCTGGAAGCCACTGTCCTTGATCAGCTTGGTCCACACCTGGGTGTAAGCCTGCTCACGGGTAGCGAGCTGCTGCTGCGTCATGAAACCCACGGTCAGGCCCATCGCGGTGAGGCGGTCTTTCACTTCGGGCATGGCCACCACTTTGGCCAGCGCGTCGGAGAACTTGTCGATGGTGGCCTTGGGGGTTCCGACCGGGGCGAAGATACCGTAGTACGGCATGTCTTCAAAACCCTTGAGGCCCAGCTCGGCAAACGTCGGCACATCGGGCAGGGTCGCCTGGCGGGCACCACCCAGTACCGCCACGACGCGGATCTTGCCGGCCTTGTGGTTCTCGATAAAGTCGGGCACCGAACCGGTACCTGCCGCAATCTGGTTACCCAGCATGTCGGCCATCATGGGGGCACTGCCACGGTAGGGTACGGCCTGCAGGTCCAGGCCATATTTCTTGCCAATCACACCGACCAGAAACTCGGGTGTGGAGGCCGGGGCAGGAACACCGACGGTACCCTTGCCTTGGCCATTGCTCTTGACCCAGGCCACGTACTCACTGACCGACTTGGCAGGCGTGCCACCCGACACTGCCAACGCATTCACGAACGAGGCAAAGCCAGCCACCGGCACAAAGTCCTTGGCGGGATCGAAGCCCGGGTTCTTGACCACCTGCGGCAGGATCGAAATGGTGTGGTCATGGGTCAGAAACAGCGTCATGCCATCGGGGGCTGCCGCCTTGAGCGCCTGGGCTGCCAGCTGGCCACCGGCACCTGCCTTGTTCTCCACCACCACCGGCATGCCGAGCTGGTCTTTGAGCTTGTCGGCCAGGGTGCGGGCAATGGCGTCGGTTCCGCCGCCGGGGGGGGAAACCTACCATCAGCTTGACCGGGCCCGTCTGGGCCTGCGCCAGGCCACAGGCCAGCAGGGCACCCATCACCGCCGTGTGGCGCAGTACACCCCAAACTTTTTGCACAGAAAACTTCATTGCAATCACTCCTGAAAAAGAAACACCAAAAACAAAACTAGTTGCGCGCGTAGGCGATGTGGAAACTCTGCACACCGGGGAACTTGCCCATCTCCGTACCCAGGTCGGAAATGGGGGCCATCTTCTGCCGGCTGCGGGCCACCGCCACAAAATTCCAGTTGTAGGCACCCTGGTCCAGGGAAATGACGATGGTGCCGCCCGCGATGTCATAGCCCCGCGCGTTGGCCATGCCCCGCAAAGCCGCCTCCACAGGCAGGAAACCCGGATTGAACTTGAGCGCGATGGCCACCGCCTGACGCGAGGGCAGCCACCCTTCCAGCTTCGACACCCACACCATGCACAGGGCGCTTAACAGGGCCAGCGCCATCGCCGCCGCGTACAGCCCCACCCCGACCAGGATGCCAATCACCGACGAAGACCACAGCGAGGCCGCCGTGGTCAGGCCGCTGATGTTGAAGCCTTCTTTCATGATGACGCCCGCGCACAGAAAACCGATGCCCGTCAGAATCCCCTGCACCACACGCGACAGGTCCGCATTGGAAAACGCTGCATTGGTGGCACCGCCGTACCAAAAATGCGCATAGCCACCGATGACAGTTACCGCAGCCGCCGCCATGCAGACCAGCCCGTAAGTGCGCATCCCCGCTGCGCGCCCGTGGTAGGAGCGTTCGTACCCCACCAGCATGCCCAGCACCAGTGCGCCCACCAGGTGCAACAGGATGAAGAAGTTGGCCACCAGCATGGGGCCAGACCAGTAGGCAGCGAAAGCGTCCGTCGTCAGCATGGCGTGACGATAACCCATTTGTTCTGCGCGGGACAGTCGCTCAGGTGGCCAGACCGAGGCTGCGGCTGACCCGGAACGCCACGGTGGCCCCCACCCAGATGGAAAGCAGGGTCAGCCAGGCCGTCAGAGCGAATATCGCCCCCCCTGTCATGCCGGCACCAACGGTGCAGCCCCCCGCCAGTACCGCACCAAAGCCCATCAGCACAGCACCCAGGAGGTAGTGGCCCAGACGGTTTTCCGTCATGAACCCTTCGAACCTAAACTCGCCAAACACCAATGCTGCCAGCAGCGATCCGGCAAACACGGCAGGCAGCAGGGCCGCATCGAACCCGAAACCCGGGGCGGTGGCGCTGGACAAAACGCGCATGAGCCATTCGGCCGAGGGGCCGCTGAAGCTCAGGCTCTGCACCACCACCGGATCAAAGGAATTGCGCGCCACCACCTGTGTCAACGCCCATCCGGCGGCAATCATCAGTCCGGTCACCATGCCGCCCACAGCCGCCCAGCGGCTGCGCAGGGGCCCTTTCCAGCACATCAGCACGGCGGCACCCCACACCAGCGCACTCACCACCAGCGCGCCCACGGCCCCCGTGCCGGTCAGGGCCAGCAAATCGCGCGATGGGCCCGGGTCAATCGGCCACCAGGCAGCGATCCACTGGCGCAGCGGATTGAGCCAGCCGGCGATCGTGGCCTGGACCGTCACGGCAAAAACCAGCCCGGACAGCAGGGCACGCAGGTTGCCGTTGGCCGAGAGAATCAGCAGCCGGCTGGCACAGCCGCGCGTCAGGATCATGCCGGCCCCGAACAGCAGCCCACCCACAATGGCACCCGACACGCTGCCCGGCTGCCCGATGAAGCGCGTCGCGCCCCGGTCCAGTCCACCGGCAAGCACCAGCGCCTGCACTGCCACCAGGGCACTCGCAAACGCCAGAAACCAGACACAGAAGCGAGGGCCCCACTGGCCTTGCGCGGTCTCGATCACCGCAGCGCGCGCGCAGAAGCGCGAACGCTGCGCGGCAAAGCCGAACACCACACCAATCACGGCGGCCCCCACCGACAGCACAGTCGCAGGGCCGTACTGTTCAATCAGGCTTGCAAAATCCACATTGCGCTCCCATCCAACGTTGCGGGTTGTTTTCAACAAAGCGCGTATTGTCCATTTTTTGGCACACGCGCTACCATGCCTCCCATGAAACCCATTGCCCTGATTACTGGTGGCTCCCGCGGTATTGGCGCGGCGACGGCTTTGGCAGCCGCGCGCGCGGGCTATGCCGTCGCGGTGAACTACCACGCCAACTCCCTTGCAGCCGATGAAGTGGTGCGCCAGATCCGCGCCGAAGGCGGCATGGCCATGGCAGTGCAGGCCGATGTGGCGGTAGAGCGCGAAGTGGTCGAGATGTTCGCCCGAGTCGACGCCAAGATGGGCCGCCTCAGCGTGCTGGTCAACAACGCGGGGGTCGTGGACACCACGACCCGGGTCGAGACCATGGATTGGGCACGGCTGCGGCGCATGTTCGATACCAATGTGCTGGGCAGCATTGTCTGTGCGCGGGAGGCGGTGCTGCGCATGAGTACCCGCCATGGCGGCAGCGGCGGCACCATCGTGAACCTGTCCAGCGTCGCGGCCACACTGGGCGGCGCGGGACAGTATGTGGACTATGCGGCCAGCAAGGGGGCCATCGACACCTTCACCGTGGGTCTGGCCAGGGAAGTAGCGGCCGAGGGTATTCGCGTCAATGCGGTGCGCCCGGGCCTGATCGACACCGACATTCATGCTTCAGGCGGTCAACCCGACCGTGCCCGCGCACTGTCCCCGCTGGTTCCCATGCAGCGCCCGGGCACGGCGGAAGAAATTGCGCAGGCCATTCTCTGGCTCATGGGACCAGAATCAAGTTACACCACTGGCGCACTGCTGGATGTGGGCGGTGGACGTTAAGGAAACCAAGCTATGGATCTCAAACCCCTCGTCACCCTGCTGGCCATCGTCAACCCGCTGGCCATCGTCCCGTTCTTTATCCACTACACCCAGGGGTTCAATGCGGCGCAGCGGCGCAAGACGGTGCTCATCTCTTCGTTCAGCAGCTTTGTCGTGATTGCGGTCAGCGCGCTCATGGGGCTGCACATCCTGGAATTCTTCGGCATTTCGCTGGCCAGCTTTCAGGTCGGCGGCGGCATGCTGCTGCTAACTTCGGCGCTCAACATGCTCAACGCCCAGCCAGCGGAAGCCAAAACCAATACCCACGAACTCGAAGACGGAGTCGAGAAAGCTGCCATGGGCGCCAGCATCGCGGTGGTTCCCCTGACCATCCCCCTGCTGACCGGACCGGCCACCATGTCGACCGTGGTGATCTATGCGGACAAGGCCAAGACCTTCCTGCAACTCGGCACCCTGGTGGGCTACGGCGTGGTGGTGGCGCTGGCCACGGCGCTGTGTTTCTCGGCCGCCCAACCCATTGCGCGGGTACTGGGCAAGACCGGCATCAATGTCATGACGCGTCTGATGGGACTGATCCTGGCCGCGTTGGCGGTAGAAGTGATGTCCGACGGATTGACCAAGCTGTTCCCGGCCCTGGGACACTAGAAAGCGTTCAGGGGACCTGCCGCACCCACTGGTCGATGTCGGCAATCACGGCGTCGGTCGCCGCGGTCAATGCCCGCACGCCACCGGCAGCATCGGCACTGGTACTGTCGCGCTGCACGACAAAGCTGCGCTGGGCCACCAGCTGATCACGCCCTGCACCACCCTGGCTCAGGGTGGCACGCACACGGACCAGACCGGTGCTGCGGTCCGCTGCCTCGAACAGTTGGCTGAACTCTTCCAGTGCCACCCGCAAGGTCAGCGCCGCAGCGCGGGGTGCCACGCCATCGGCTTGCGGCAGGACGGCACGTTGCTGCCCCAGGGTCTCGCGCATCCGTTGCCGCACCAGCTGCGCGGGCGGCATGCTCCAGCGGGCCTGGGCATAGGGGCGCAGTTGCTGCGCATCGCTGTAGTTCAGACGGTAGAGCACGGCCGTGGTGTCCAGTGCCGCAGGCGATTCCACGTCCGCCAGAACCAGTACGGGCAGGGGGGTGCCTGCACTGGCGGCAGGCGACACAACGGCACCCGGGCCAAAGTCGTACACCACCGCGCGCGCCGGCGTCTGCAGCACACCGCAGCCTGGCAGGCCCAGCATTACCAAGGCAAATAGGCACCCAGCCCCCGTCAATCTCGCGTAGTTAGCTATCATTTTTGTAGTGTCTATTGCAAATGTCCGTGGTCAGCGACGCGCAGGCGCAGAAAACCCGGGCTCCCCGGGCCCCGGCTGCGCGGCACCCCGGCCCAGTATCAGGGATTGTGGAGTCTCGTTCACCGCATCGGCCACACGCCCCATCTGGCGCACGGTGCGGGTGGCCTCATCGGCGGTGCGGTTGAGGCGCGGCACCAGCGTGGCGTTGAGGGACTGTCCGGTCGCAGTCAGCGCCTCGGTGCTTTGCGCGATCCGGTCCAAAGTGCCGCCAGGCGCATTCATGCGGGCCGACATCTGCTTGAATTCCGTAGCGGATGTTTTCACCGCGTCGGCACTGGCGCCCAGGCGCTCCGACGTGGCCTGCATGCTCTTGAGCGTGGCCTCGGTCTGCGCAGCCAGGCGCGGAAGATTCATGCCCTCCCCACCCGCAGCGGGGCCCAGCATCTGGTCAGCCCGCTGGGTCAGCTGCTGGATGCTGGCTGCAGCCTGTCCCATGTTATGGATCGCTGCCATCAAGGCTTTCTGGTTGTCCGCCGCCAGCAGGGCATTGGCCCGGCCGCTGGCCTGCTCCAGCTGGTCGAGCAATTGCCCGCCTTGCGAGGTGAAGCGCGACACCATGCCCGGGCGCATGGGAATGCGGGTGACCTGGGTTTTGCTGGTGGTCAGCATCTGGGTGGAATCGCCCGCATCGTCGAGCTGGATGAAGGCCAGCCCGGTGACGCCCTGAAAACCCAGCGACGCGTAGGTGGACGTGGTGATGGGGGCAGTCTCATTCACCGCGATGCGCACCAGCACGCTTCCGCGTGTCTGGGCATCGAGTTCAATGCTTGTCACCCGCCCAACCAGAACCCCCTTGTAGCGCACGCCGGCCTGGGGCTGCAAGCCGGTCACACCGTCACGGCTGGAAATCTCGAAGACGCGTTGCTCCGACGTGTCTCGCATCAGCCATGCCGCCATGGCCACGAGCAGGGCTGCGATGGCCAGAACGAAGGCTCCGGCGGCCACAGCGTGGGATTTGTTTTCCATAAGGTTCTCTTTCTACACGCCCTGGGGGGAACTGCGCAACACTTCCATGGCACGGTGACCCCGCCCACCCAGGAAAAAGTCGTGCACAAACGGATGCGGGAACGCCACCACCTCACGCGGCGTAGCGTTCACGATGACATGTTTGTCAGCCACCACAGCGATGCGAGTGCTCAACTCGTAAATGGTATCCAGGTCGTGCGTGACCATCACCACGGTCAGGCCCAGCTCCTGGTGCAAAGACCGCAGCAGCGCACAGAAGGCGTCGGACAGGTCCGGGTCCAGTCCGGCGGTCGGCTCATCGAGCAGCAGCAGGGGCGGGTCCATCACCAGTGCGCGGGCCAGTGCAACGCGCTTGACCATGCCGCCGGACAGGTCGGCCGGCATCTTGTTCGCATGGGATGGATCAAGCCCCACCATCTGCAGCTTGACCATGGCCACATCGCGCACCAGCTCCGGTGGCAGGGTACCCAGCTCGCGCAGGGGAAAGGCAATGTTCTCCAGCACCGTGAACGCCGAAAACAGCGCGCCATGCTGGAACAGCATACCCACCCGGCTGGCCGCACCGCTGCGCCCCAACTCGGCCGCAGGCCGGTCCAGTACCGTCACGCTGCCGCGCGTGGGCGTTTCCAGCCCGAGGATCTGGCGCAGCAGCACGGTCTTGCCACTGCCCGAGCCACCCACCACCGACAGGAACTCCCCCTCTGCAATGGTGAGGTCCAGGTCCTTGTGGATCACCGCCTCCACACCGTTGGTGCGGAAGGTGGACCAGAGTTTTTCGATCTGAACGGCGCTCATATTCCCACGCTCTTGAAGACAACCGCAAACAGAGCATCGACCAGAATCACGATGGTGATGGAGGTGACCACCGACGCTGTGGTTCCCTGGCCCAGACTCTCGGTATTGGGTTGCACACGCAGTCCGTAGTGGCAGCCAATCAGGGCAATCAGAACACCGAACACGACCGACTTGGAAACCGCCAGCCACAGATTCGACAGCTCCACCGCCTTGGGCAGCGCTGTCACGAAATAGGCGGGGGACAGACCGATGGCCAGGTCCGCTGCCAGCATGCCGCCAAACAGCGCGGCAATGGTGGTCCACACTGCGATCAGCGGCATGGCCACGGCCATGGCAATCACACGCGGCATCACCAGCCGGTAGCCCTTGGGGATGCCCATGACGCGCATGGCATCGAGCTCCTCGGTGACGCGCATCACACCAATCTGCGCCGTGATGGCCGATCCGGACCGCCCCGCAATCAGGATCGCCGCCAGCACCGGCCCCAATTCGCGGATCAGCGAGATGCCGAGTATGTTGACGATAAATGCATCCGCCCCGAACTGGCGCAGCTGCTGCGACATCAGGTAGGCCAGCACGACGCCGATCAGAAAGCCCACCAGCGCAGTGATGGGCAGCGCCGTAGCGCCAATGTGGTACAGGTGCCCGGAGACATCGCGCCACGGCCCTTTGACCGGATGGCGTACCAGTTTGAGCAGGTCGATGACCAGTTGCCCCAGCAGGCGCACGAGACCGGCCACATGCCCCCCCATACTGAACACCCAGTCCCCCAGCGTCTCCATGGCATCCAGCGGCGAACTGCGCTCGGGCCGCGGTGGCGGCACCGAGAAGCGGGCGATGCGCTCCAGCATGGCCCGCTGCACATCGAGCAATTCCAGCCGCTGCGGCCAGTGGCGGCCCCAGGCATTCCACAGGACCTGGGCACCGCTGTGGTCCAGGCGTTGCAGGCGGCGCAAATCCCAACCTATGGCCGGCCCACGGGTTGCCGCCTGCGCCAGTGCCGATTGCAACGCAGCCCAGTGTTCTGGCACCGCCAGATGGGCAGCCGTCCAGATGCCAAGCGCCACGGCACATTCGCCCTCGGGGAGGGTTTCAAAGGCGATGCGGGACTGGGTATCCTCCACGGCGGACAGCGCTTCCTAAAGTTAATGCAGCGGATGGTAACGCGGCAGCAAGCACCGTGAAGCAAAATAGCGCCCCAGGAGACAACATGAACCCATCAGATTCCCCATTCCAATCCACCCCGGAACTTGCAGTCGAAGTCCGCGGCCCCGTGCTGTGGCTGACCATTACCCGCGAAGAGCGTCGCAATGCCATGAGCCACGGCGTGCTCGCGGCCATGGCGAAGTCCATCGCCGCGGCACAAAGCCAGCGCGACATCCGCGCCATCGTGGTCACCGGCGCGGGCAGCAAGGCCTTTTGTGCGGGTGCCGATCTGCAGTCCGCCAACGCGTTCACCACCGACTATTCCGAACCACATGGGCACCTGGCGCAACTGCTGCGCGTAGCCAAGGCCAGCTACATCCCACTGATCGCGCGCGTCAACGGCACCTGCATGGCCGGTGGCATGGGACTCATGAGCATGTGCGACATGGCGGTAGCCTCCGGCCACGCGGTATTCGGTCTGCCCGAAGTGAAGGTCGGTGTCTTCCCGGCACAGGTCCTGAGCGTGCTGCAGCACCTCATTCCCCGGCGCGTCCTGGTGGAGATGTGCATCACCGGCGAGCCCATTACCAGCGCGCAGGCGCTGCAGTACGGGCTGGTCAACCATGTGGACGATGACGTGGACGCCAAGCTGCAATGGCTGCTGGACCGCCTGCTCGACAAGTCGCCCGCGGCCATTCGCCGTGGCCTGTACACCATGAAGAAGGTCGAGGCCATGTCCTTCGAGGAGTCCATGGCGTTCACCGAGAGCCAGATCGCCCTCTTCACACTCACCGACGATGCCAGGGAAGGCCAGAAAGCCTTTCAGGAAAAACGCAAGCCCGTCTGGGCCGGAAAATAGGCTTTCATGAACGACACTACCTTTGACTACATCATCGTCGGCGCAGGCACTGCAGGCTGCCTGCTGGCCAACCGGCTCTCTTCGGACGCCACGAAACGTGTCCTGCTGATTGAGGCCGGACGCAAGGACGACTACCACTGGATTCACATCCCGGTAGGCTACCTGCACTGCATTGGCAACCCGCGCACCGACTGGCTGTACAACACCGAAGCCGATCCGGGCCTCAATGGGCGCAGCCTGAAATACCCGCGCGGCAAAACGCTGGGCGGCTCCAGCAGCATCAACGGCATGATCTACATGCGCGGCCAGGCCCGCGACTACGACCAGTGGGCTCAACTGGTGGGGGATGCAAACTGGACCTGGGACAACAACCTGCCCTACTTCAAGCTCCACGAAGACCACTACAAGGGCGCCAGCGCGATGCACGGCGCCCGCGGCACAGCGCCCGCATTGATGCAGGACGCCAGTACCCCCTACCGTGCCATCCTGCGCCACCACAATGCCGGCGGCGAATGGCGCGTGGAGAAACAGCGGCTGCGCTGGGATGTGCTCGATGCGTTTGCACAGGCTGCAACCCAGGCCGGCATTCCCGCCACCGACGATTTCAACCGGGGCAACAACGAAGGCGTGGGCTACTTCGAGGTCAACCAGAAGGAGGGCTGGCGCTGGAACACGGCCAAAGCCTTCCTGCGCCCCAAATGCTATGGACGCCCCAACTTCGAACTCTGGACCAGCGCACAGGCGTCCAGGCTGGTGGTCGAACCCTCACAGGGCGATGACGCCCAGCCGCTGCGTTGCACCGGCGTGCAGGTGTGGGACGGCCAGGAGATGGTGACTGCAACGGCACGGGCCGAGGTCATTCTGTGTGCGGGTGCCGTGGGTTCACCGCAACTGCTGCAACTCTCCGGCCTGGGCCCGGCGGCCCTGCTGCAAGCCCGCGGTGTGTCCGTGGTGAAGGACCTGCCCGGTGTCGGCGAGAACCTGCAGGACCACCTGCAGATCCGTGCAGTATTCAAGGTCAAGCATGTGCCCACGCTCAACACCCAGGCCAACTCCCTGCTGGGCAAGGCAAAGATCGGACTGGAGTACGCCCTCAAACGTTCTGGCCCCATGAGCATGGCACCCAGCCAGCTCGGTGCCTTCACGCGCAGCGACGCCAGCCAGCCCCACCCCAACCTTGAATACCACGTGCAACCGCTGAGTCTGGATGCTTTTGGCCAGCCCCTGCACAACTTCAACGCCTTCACTGCCAGCGTGTGCAACCTCAACCCCACCAGCCGGGGCTCGGTGCAGATCAAGAGTGCGGATTTCAAGGACGCACCGGCCATTGCACCGAACTACCTCAGCACCGACGCCGATCGCAAGATCGCGGCCGATTCGCTGCGGCTGACCCGCAGCATCGTGGCCCAGCCGGCCCTGCAGAAATACGAGCCCGAGGAATACAAGCCCGGCTCGCAGTTCCAGTCCGATGCAGATCTGGCGCGTCTGGCCGGTGATATTGCTACCACCATCTTCCATCCCGTGGGCACCACCAAAATGGGCCGTGACGATGACCCGATGGCAGTCGTCGATGCGCGCCTGAAGGTGCGTGGGGTAGCGGGCCTGCGCGTGGTGGATGCGGGTGTGATGCCGCTCATTACCAGCGGCAATACCAATTCGCCGACCTTGATGATTGCCGAGAAAGCCGCGCAATGGATTGCCGAAGACGGTGCATTGGGCAAGCACCCAACCGTCATCACCAGTGCTGCGCTGTAAAGGGTAAATCCGGATACCCGCGGAGTGTCATCCGGGTTACATTGCAAGCACTTCAGCCAAAGCAACTGCGAGGCAACTGACGGCGCAAGCCGGGTGAGAGAAGGCGCCGAGGAGAACACGCGATAGCGGCGAACAACAAGATATAACACTGCACCTTGAGATGCAGGTTCCGAAAGCACTGGTAACCCCAGTGCTTTTTTTATGGGTGCGACAATGCCCTGCATGGAATTGCTTGTCGTCTCGCTGGCTTCGCTGCTGGCAGGGTTTGTGGACTCGATCGTGGGCGGCGGCGGCCTGATTCTGGTACCCGCGCTGTTTGCCGTCTTCCCCCAAACCCACCCAGCCACCCTGTTTGGCACCAACAAGGGCGCCTCGGTCTGGGGAACCGGCATCGCCACGGTGCAGTACAGCCGGCGTGTCACCATGCCCTGGCATGCTTTGGGGCCAGCCGCCGTAGCGGGCTTTGCAGCCTCGCTGGCGGGCGCCTGGCTGGTGACTGTCATCTCGCCGGAGTTTCTGCGCAAGGTGCTGCCGGGCGTACTGTTGCTGGTACTTGTCTACACCCTGCTAAAAAAGGAACTGGGGCGGCACCATGCACCGCGCTTTTCAGGCCTGCAGGAAACGCTGATCGCCATCGGCATTGGCGCGGTGATCGGTTTTTACGATGGCTTCTTTGGCCCCGGGACCGGCAGCTTTTTTGTGTTCCTGCTGGTGCGGCTGCTAGGCTACGACTTTCTGCATGCGTCCGCAGGTGCCAAGCTGCTCAACACCGCCACCAACCTGGCTGCACTCGTACTGTTTACGCTCAAGGGCCATGTGTGGTGGCACTTCGCACTGGTCATGGCCGTCGCCAACGTGGTGGGGAGCCTGGCCGGTACGCACCTGGCACTGCGCCTCGGCACCGGCTTCGTACGCGGCGTCTTCATCGCTGTGGTCTCAGTTCTGATTCTGAAAACCGGCTACGACGCATTCCTGCGTTGAGGTGCAAAACTATCTGCTCAGCGCGGCCAGGGAATTTCTGACGCTGTACGAGGCTTGCCAATGGGCGCGGTCGCTTCGCCCTTGCGTACTGCGGCGAGATCTTCTTCGCTGGGGTACTGTCCAAGAAGCCAGTAGTCAAACACGCGTCGTGCAATCGGCGCAGCCGACGTGGATCCCCAGCCTGCGTTCTCAACAATCAGGGCCAGTGCAATCGTCGGGTTCTCTACCGGTGCAAAGGCGACGTACAAGGAATGGTCGCGCTTGTGCTCGTCGGCTTTGAGGCTGCTGTATTTCTCGCCAGCCCGCAGACCCACGGCCTGGGCGGTTCCGGTTTTCCCGCCACTGGTGTAGCCGGCGCCGGCAAAAACCTTGGCCGACGTGCCCTCCAGCGTTACTCCGTGCATGGCGTTGCGGATGACATTCACATGCTCAGGATTGAGCGGCAACGGCTCCAGCGCTTCGCTGGCCACCCGCTGGCTGGTGTGCTGGACCATGTCCTTGATCTCACGAACCAGACGTGGCTTGAAGCGCAGACCGCCAGACGCAAGGGTCGCGTAGGCATTGGCCATCTGCAACATGGTGAAATTGTTGTAGCCCTGTCCGATCCCCAGCGAGATGGTTTCGCCGGCATACCATTTCTGTTGCTCGGGCTTGCGAAACCTCTTGCGCTTCCATTCCTGCGACGGCAAGTCGCCAGTCACCTCGCCCTGCAGATCAATCCCGGTGCGTTGACCCAGGCTGAAAGGCGCAAGCTGGTCGTGAATCAGGTCAACGCCCATTTCGTTGGCCAGGCTGTAGAAGTAGACGTTGGACGAACCGACGATGGCCAGACGCATATCCTTGGGTCCGGGGCGGTCGGCCTCGGGGCTGCCAAAAGTACGTCCACCGAAGCTGTAGGTCAGGTTGTCCTGAATGACCACGTTGGCCGCGCGCTTGCCACTGTTGAGTGCCGCTATCGCCATCAGTGGCTTGTAGGTCGAACCCGGCGGGTAGGTACCTCGCAGTGCGCGGTTCAGGAGCGGCTTATCGATGTCTTCATTCAGCGCCGCCCAGCTGTCTGCGTCGATTCCGTCCACAAAAAGATTGGGGTCGAAAGTGGGTTTGGATACAAAGGCAATCACCTCTCCATTGCGCGGGTCGATTGCCACCAGCGCCCCCCGGCGATCGCCGTACATGTCCTCCACCAGTTTTTGCAGTTTGATGTCGATGGACAGCATCACCATGTTCCCCGGCGTGGAGGGCGTGCTGGCGAGTTTGCGCACCGCGCGGCCACCGGCAGACGTTTCCATACGCTCCACGCCAGTGGTGCCATGCAGCTGACTCTCGAAGTTCTGCTCTACACCGAGCTTGCCGATGTACTCGGTGCCACGGTAATTCGCCTGGTCCTCGCTGTCATCAATCTTTTCCTTTTCCATCCGATTGATGCGCCCGATATAGCCGATCACATGGCTGGCCAGTTCTCCATAAGGGTAGTTGCGAAACAGCCTGGCCTTGATTTCGACACCTGGAAACCTGAAACGCTGGGCTGCAAAACGGGCGACTTCGACATCAGTCAGGCGGGTTCGGATCGGCACCGACTCAAAGCTCTTGGATTCCTCCATCAGTCTCTTGAAACGGCGCCGGTCACGGGGCGTGATGTCCACCACTTGCGCCAGCTCGTCAATTGTTCGCTCTACACCGCCACTCTTGGACGGCGTGATTTCCAGGGTGTAGGCGGAGTAATTGCTGGCCAGCACGATGCCGTTGCGGTCCTGGATCAGCCCCCGGTTGGGAACGATGGGAACAATGGATGTCCGGTTGCTCTCGGCTTGCGCACGCAGGTCTTCGTGTCGCCAGATCTGCAGATACACCAGCCGCGCTGCCAGCAGGAAGAAGCATGTGAGCACCACCAGACTGATCACGAACACGCGCGCACGAAACCGTGCCAGATCCATTTCAACGTTACGCAGTTCCGTCATGGCAGACCCGGGTCAGAGGGGACGGTTGGCGTCGGGGTTCGGGGCGCGTCTTTGCGGAGCCAGTAGCACAACGCTGGTGATCGGCCACAACGCGGCTTCCAGAACCGGCGCCAACAATATCCAGAAACCGGGAAACACGCCGCCGCCAATCAGGCGCACCGCGAGCTCGACGGCGTGCGCTGCAAAAAAAAGCGGAAATACCTGCGCCGCCTGCGACGGCACCGAAAACCACAGCAGGCGGCGGTGGACGGTGATGGCAAAGAAACTCAACACGGTGTAAGCCAGTGCATGCTGACCCAGCAGGCTGCCCTGCTGCACATCCATCAGCAGGCCAAAGATAAACGAGGCGCCAATACCAATGCGCAGCGGCTGGTGCACGGTCCAGAACACCAGCACGACGGCCAGCAAATCCGGCACCCATGCGGCACGCCCCCACAAGCCCATGTTCTGCACCATATTGAACAACATGGCAACCACCAGACTGCTCCAGATAAACAGGGGGCTGGCGGGCAACAGGAGTTGCTGGCCGGGACGCATGATCATTGCAACACCTCCAACAATGACCACGCGCTCATTTAGTTACCCCTTTTTTGGGACTTGCGACTGGCAGTTCTGGTGCAGGTCGCTCCGCGATCTGTGCCATGACAGGCTCCAGCACCATCACATGGCTGGCCCCAGCCACGAGCCCTAGCGGTACGCAGTAAATGCGAGCAAAAACCGTATCCACCCGCCGCTCCACTTTCTCCACACGCGCCACCGGCAAGCCCGGCGGGTAGACACCGTCCACGCCACTGGTGGTCAGCAGGTCACCCACGGCAACGTCGGCATTGGCGGCCATGTAACGCAACTCCATCGCATCGGCATGGGTGGATGTATCGCCAAATGCCACGCCACGTGCGCCGGTGCGGGTATTGAGTACGGGAATCGCGTGGTCCCGGTCGGTCAACAGCGTGACTTCACTCACCAACGGATAGACGCGCGTGACCTGGCCAATCACACCGTGTTCATCCACCACCGGCGATCCAGGACGCACCTGGTCCACCATGCCCCTGTCGATGACCACCTTGCGGGTGTAGGGGTCGGCCGCGTCATAGAGCACCTGCGCCGCCATGCCGCCCGACTGCAGTCGCTCACGCAGGCCCAGCAGGTTGCGCAGACGTGTGTTCTCCAGGGCCAGCTGCTCCACCTGGTTGGCACGCTGTGCCTGCAAGCCCAGTTTACGGAAGGCATCATCCTTGGCCACCTGCGCCGAACGCAGTGAAGAAAAGTACTGCCCTGCAGATTGCGCGATCTGGATGGGCTGCATGGCAAGCCACTGCACCGGGTAGAGCACCGCCGCCAGCCCCACACGCAGCGGCTGCATCACCTTGAAACGGGCATCGGCCACCATGAGAAACAGTGCCAGCGCACTACAGACGGCCAGCTTGGACAGGGCCGAAGGGCCCTGGCGGAAGAAGGGGGGAGGATCTCTGTCCAGCGTACCTAATGGCATGGTACGGGCATCGCTGTACCGACTTTATTCGCTGGTGAAAATGGAACCCAGTCGCTCCATCTGTTCCAGCGCAATGCCGCAACCGCGTACCACACAGGTCAGTGGGTCTTCGGCCACCAGCACCGGCAGGCCGGTTTCTTCGGCCAGCAGGCGGTCCAAGTCACGCAACAGCGCGCCACCACCGGTGAGCATCATGCCGCGGTCCGCAATATCGGCACCCAACTCGGGAGGCGTTTGCTCCAGCGCGTTCTTGACCGCCGAGACGATGTTGTTCAGCGGATCGGTCAACGCTTCCAGAATTTCGTTGGACGAAATGGTGAAGCTGCGGGGGACGCCTTCGGACAGGTTGCGGCCGCGCACTTCCATTTCCTTGACTTCGGAGCCGGGGAAAGCGGATCCGATCTGTTTCTTGATGGCTTCTGCGGTGGGCTCACCGATCAGCATGCCGTAGTTGCGGCGGATGTAGTTGATGATGGCTTCGTCGAACTTGTCACCACCGACGCGCACAGAGCCTTTGTAGACCATGCCGCCCAGGGAGATGACACCGACTTCGGTGGTACCACCACCAATGTCCACCACCATGGAGCCGCTGGCTTCCGACACCGGCAGCCCGGCACCAATGGCTGCTGCCATGGGTTCTTCAATCAGGTACACATCGCTGGCGCCAGCGCCCAGCGCAGACTCACGAATCGCACGTCGCTCGACCTGGGTCGAACCGCAGGGCACGCAAATGATGATCCGAGGGCTGGGTTTCAGGATTCCGCGGGGCAGCACCATTTTGATGAACTGCTTGAGCATTTGCTCGGTAACCGTGAAGTCGGCAATCACGCCGTCCTTCATGGGGCGGATCGCCTCAATATTGCCCGGCACTTTGCCCAGCATGGCCTTGGCTTCCTTACCCACCGCCTGAATGGACTTTTTGCCCTGGGGTCCGCCCTCGTGGCGAATGGCAACCACAGACGGTTCATTCAGGACGATGCCCTGTCCACGCGCCACAATCAGGGTATTGGCGGTACCCAAGTCAATCGCAAGGTCGGTGGAAAAGTACCGACGGAAAGCTCCAAACATCACAAATCCTCTCGGGCACGGACGGCGCTTCGGCGGCCCGTCGCCATGTTTTATCGTTGCAAAAATTGTAAGTTTGGCGTCAAAGTCAACGGTTTCGCTGCGTCTACACCAAAGCTAGGATAATAACCGATGCCCTGTGAATAACCCACCCTGTCTGGGCCTGCATTGTCCGATTTACCTTTGGTTTCAACTCTTTTTTCACCATGTCACTGACATCTTCCGATATCGCGCGCCTTGCCAATCTGGCCCGCCTAGAGCTGCAACCCGCTGAAAGCGAGCGCATCCTGGGCCAGATGAACGATTTTTTCAGCATCGTGGAGGCCATGCGCGCCGTGGACACTTCCGGCCTGGAGCCCATGGCACACCCGGTAGCAGCCATTCAGGACGTGGCCCTGCGGTTGCGCGAGGATGTGGTGTCCGAGCCCAACCAACGCGAGGCCAACCAGCGCAGTGCACCGGCCGTCGAGCACGGGCTCTTCCTGGTCCCCAAGGTCATTGAATAAGACACGCAGAACACACGATGACAGACTCTCTTTCCACCCACGCCCTGCACGACCTCAGCGTGCACGATATGGCACTCGCACTCAGGAACAAACAGGTGTCCTCCGTCGAGCTGGCCCAGCATTTTCTGCAACGCAGCCGCGACCACGCCCATTTGGGTGCGTTTGTAGCCGTCGATGAGACCACCACGCTGGCGCAGGCAGCAGCAGCGGACCAGCGTATCGCGCAGGGTTCCGCCGGCGCCCTTGAAGGTGTGCCCATCGCGCACAAGGACATCTTTGTCACCAAGGACTTCGCGACCACTGCGGGTTCGCGCATGCTCAAGGGCTACCGCTCCCCGTTCGATGCCACCGTCGTTGCCAAACTGGCCGCCGACGGTGCCGTAACCCTGGGCAAGCTCAACTGCGACGAATTCGCCATGGGCTCCAGCAACGAAAATTCGGCGATTGCGCCGGTAGGTCAGGATACCGTTACGCCCGTGCGCAACCCCTGGAATGCCGAGCGCATTCCCGGTGGCTCGTCGGGTGGCAGCGCCGCAGCCGTGGCCGCCCGGCTGGCCCCCGCAGCCACCGGCACCGATACCGGTGGCTCGATCCGCCAACCGGCTGCGTTCTGCGGCATTACCGGCATCAAACCCACCTACGGACGCGCCTCGCGCTATGGCATGGTGGCCTTCGCTTCCAGCCTGGACCAGGCCGGGCCGATGGCCCGCAGCGCGCAGGATTGCGCATTGCTGCTCTCCAGCCTCTGCGGCCCCGATCTGGACCGTGACTCGACGTCGCTGGACATGCCGGCCGAAAACTATGGTCGCAGCCTGCAGGATTCCATCGAAGGCCTGCGCATTGGTGTGCCCCAGGAATTCTTTGGTGAAGGCCTCTCAGCGGACGTGCGCGCCAGCGTGGAAGCCGCACTCAAACAGTACGAGCAGCTGGGTGCCAAACTGGTGCCCATCAGCCTGCCGCGCACCGAGTTGTCCATTCCGGTGTACTACATCATTGCGCCCGCCGAAGCGTCGAGCAACCTCAGCCGTTTCGACGGTGTGAAGTTTGGCCACCGTGCCAAAGACTATGGTGACCTGGCCGACATGTACAAAAAGACCCGCGCCGAAGGCTTTGGCGACGAGGTCAAGCGCCGCATCATGATCGGCACCTACGTTCTGTCCCATGGCTATTACGACGCCTATTACCTGCAGGCACAGAAGATCCGTCGCATGATTGCCGACGACTTCCAGAATGCGTTCAAGCAGTGCGATGTGATTGCCGGCCCGGTGGCGCCTACGGTGGCATGGAAGCTCGGTGAAAAGTCCGACGACCCCGTGGCCAACTACCTGGCTGACATCTTTACCCTGCCCGCGTCGCTGGCAGGCCTGCCAGGCATGAGCATTCCGGTCGGTTTTGCACAGGCCCCACAGGACAAGGGCATGCCCGTTGGCATGCAACTCATTGGCAACTACTTCAGCGAAGCACGCCTGCTCAACGCAGCGCACCGCTTCCAGCAGGCAACAGACTTCCACGTTGCACGCCCAGCAGGATACTGATCATGGCAAGCGCACCCACTCCAACATCCCTGCTGGTGCAGGGTTACGAAGTCGTCATCGGCTTTGAGACCCACGCCCAGCTGTCCACCCAATCCAAGATTTTTTCGCGTGCATCCACCGCGTTTGGTGCCGAGCCCAATACCCAGGCTTGCGCCGTGGACCTGGCCCTGCCCGGGACGCTTCCCGTCATGAACAAGGGTGCGGTCGAACGTGCCATTGAGTTCGGCCTGGCCATCGGTGCCCACATTGCGCCGCGCAGCATTTTTGCCCGCAAGAACTACTTCTACCCTGACCTGCCCAAGGGCTACCAGATCAGCCAGTTTGAGATTCCGGTGGTACAAGGTGGCTCGGTGGAATTTTTCCTGGGCGAAGAAAAGAAGTCGGTGCGCCTGGTGCGCGCCCACCTCGAAGAAGACGCAGGCAAGTCGCTACACGAAGACTTTGTCGGCATGAGCGGCATCGACCTCAACCGCGCCGGTACGCCGCTGCTGGAAATCGTGACCGAGCCCGACATGCGATCCAGCGCCGAGGCTGTGGCCTACGCCAAGGAACTGCACAAGATCGTGACCTGGATCGGCATCTGCGACGGCAACATGCAGGAAGGCTCGTTCCGCTGCGACGCCAACGTGTCGGTGCGCAAGCCTGGCGCTGAACTGGGCACACGCCGCGAGATCAAGAACCTCAACAGCTTCAAGTTCATGCAGCAGGCCATCGACTATGAGGTGCGCTGGCAGATCGAGCAGATTGAAGACGGCCACGCCATCCAGCAGGCCACCGTGCTGTTCAACCCCGACACCGGTGAAACCCGCGCCATGCGCACCAAAGAGGATGCGGCAGACTACCGCTACTTCCCTGATCCGGATCTGCCACCGCTATGCATTTCGGAGCAGTGGGTGCAGGAAGTACGCGGGAAGATGGCCGAATTGCCTCGGGTAATGGCGAAACGCTTCGAGACCGACTACGGCCTGAGTGAGTATGACGCCACGCAGCTCACACAAAGTCTGGCGTTGTCTGCGTACTTTGAAGCAGCCGCCAAAGCCTGTGGTCAGGCCAAATTGGTCAGCAACTGGATCATGGGGGAGGTCTCGAAGTACCTGAATGCAGTTGAGGACCTCTCATTTGAGGAATTCCGAGAAACTGTATTGCCAGAAAACTTGGCGGCTCTAATTCTGCGGATCTCTGATGGAACTATTTCCAACGCCGCCGCAAAAAAGATCTTCAGCGAGGATTTGGTTCACGCACCTGGAACCAAGCATGACAGTGCACAAGCCTATATCGACGCCCTCATCGAAACCAAGGGCCTCAAACAGATGAACGACACCGGCGCGCTGGAAGCGATCGTCGACGAGGTGATTGCCGCCAATGCCAAAAACGTGGCCGAGTTCAAGGCCGGGAACGAGAAGGCGCTCAACGGCCTGGTCGGTCAGATCATGAAGGCCAGCAAGGGCAAGGCCAACCCGCAACAGGTCAATGACCTGCTGCGTGCCAAACTGTCTACCTAGAAACGGTGGTCCAGAGCTGGCGCAGACGCCCCAGCTCTTCATCAAACCGCACGTTGACGCGCTCCACTTCGGCTTTCTGCTCGTTGATGAAACGGATCTGGACGGACTGGCTCTGGATGTTCTCTTCGAGCTGGCGGCGCAGGTAGGCAGGCGCCTTGCTGGGGTCCTTCTTGTAGAACTCCATTTCCTCGTCGATCCCCTTGCGCTGATTGATCAATTCCGTCAGCCGCTGTGCAGCCGCCTGAATCACCACGTTGATACCTCCGATTGCCTCCTGGCGCTCCTTGTCGTGTACCTGCTTGCTGGGGTAACGGGTCAGCAAGGCACGGTCGCGGCGTTTTTCCTCCGCCTGGCGGCCACGCTCCTCGGCTTCGCGCTTGATCAGTTGATCCTGCTCGGCCTTTTCCTGGGCGGTCAGGGTCGGACCCACTTTGGCCTTGACGGTCCCGCTTGGGTTCAGAACCTTCTGCTCCCGGTCTGTGCATTCAGGAATGGGGCGGTCGGATGTGAGCTTGCGGCCCCTGGCGTCCACGCAGGTGTAGACGCCCGAAATGACTGGCCCCGTCTGTGCCCAGGCCGCGCTGACGACTCCACATGCCAGCAGCAGGCAGCCCAGCGGTTTCCAGCTCATCAATACCATGTTCACCCTTCTTCAACACCGTAACGCGCACGGTAAGCCAGCACCCGCTGATGATCTTCAGCGGACGCCCCACCTTTTTGCTTTTCCAGATAGTGCATCAAATCCCCGAGCTTCGCAATGGAGCAAACTTGCAAGCCCAACTGGTTCTTAACGTATTGCACCGCGCTGTAGGGGACATCCTGTCCGTTTTCGGTCGCTTTTTCCTGGCGGTCCAACGCGATGCACACGGCATGGGGTGTGGCACCCGCGGCCTGGATAATGGCAATCGACTCACGCGCCGCAGTGCCTGCCGACATTACATCGTCCACGATCAGTACACGGCCTTTGAGCGGGGCACCGACCAAAGTACCTCCTTCGCCATGGTCTTTGGCTTCCTTGCGGTTGTAGGCAAACGGCACGTTGCGCCCGCGGCGCGCCAGTTCGACCGACAGTGCGGCGCCGAGCGGAATCCCCTTGTAGGCTGGGCCAAACACCATGTCGAATTCAATCCCGCTGGCCATCAGGCGCTGGGCATAAAATTCGGCCAAACGCCCGAGCTTGGCACCGTCGTCGAACAGGCCCGCGTTGAAGAAATACGGGCTCATGCGTCCCGCCTTGGTCTTGAACTCGCCAAAGCGCAGCACCCCGCATTGCACCGCAAACTCCACAAACTCCTGGGCCAGAACATCGTGTTGTGGGTCCTGTACGGGGTCTTGAACTGACATGGGGAATTCCTTGTTTAAATTAACCAGCCTGAACCTCAATGGCATCCGCTCCGCCACCAGCAAGGGGCTCGTCGCCTGGCTCGAAAAGGCACAGCCCGATTGTATTTGTGTGCAGGAAGTCAAAGCCCAGGCACCGGATGTGGAGGGCAAATTCGAAGAGCTGGCGGGTTTGAAAGGCTACTTCCACTTTGCGCAGAAGAAGGGCTACTCCGGCGTGGGCGCCTACACCCGACTGGAACCCAGCGACGTCATCGTTGGCTTCGACGGCGACGAGTTCGATGCCGAAGGTCGCTGGGTGGAACTGCGCTTTGACACGCCAAAGCGCAAGCACTCCCTCATCAGTTGCTACTTTCCCAGCGGGTCATCGGGCGAAGACCGGCAACAGGCCAAATTCCGCTTCCTCGACAAGATGTACCCGCATCTGCAGGCACTCAAAGCAGAACGTGACTTCATCCTGTGCGGCGACGTCAACATCGCCCACCGGGAAGCAGACTTGAAGAACTGGCGCAGCAACCAGAAAAACAGCGGCTTCCTGCCAGAAGAGCGCGCATGGATGACACGCCTGACCAGCGAAGGGGGCATCGTCGACGTGTACCGCCAGCTGGAACCCGACACCACCGACACCTGCTATACATGGTGGAGCAACCGTGGCCAGGCCTACGCCAACAACGTGGGGTGGCGGCTGGACTACCACTTGGCCACGCCCGCACTGGCGGCCGGCGCCAAGACAGCGGACATCTACAAGGGTGAGAAGTTCTCGGACCATGCGCCCATTACCATCGCCTACGATTTCAACGCCTGAGCGCAATGCACGGCAGTTTCGCCGCTAAGATTCCAGAAACATCAACACCCACTCGCGCAAGCGACACACCCCATGACGATTCTTGTAGCCTATGTTCCCCGCCCCGAAGGCCAGGCCGCCCTGGACAAGGGCATTGAAATAGCCAAGCGCCGCAATGAGCGCCTGCTGGTGGTCAACGCGACCACGGGTGGCGCCAAAGACGAAGGGGCAATGGCCAGCGTGCAGGACGTTGAACGCATTGAGGCCCAGCTCAAGGCGGCCGGCGTGCAGTCGGAGTTCAAGCAGTTCGGTCGCGGCAAGAGTGCCATCGAGGAGATTGAGGTCCTGGTGACTGCACTGCAGCCCTATGTGCTCGTCATCGGTTTGCGCAAGCGCTCCGCCGTCGGCAAGCTGATCCTGGGCAGCGTCGCCCAGGAGATTTTGATGTCGGTCGACTGTCCCGTACTGTGCGTCAAGGCGCACTGATTTTCACTCTACCCCCTACAGAGGAGTTTGCATGTTTCCTGAATACCGTGAACTGATCACCCAGCTCAAGACCACTGACCACCATTTCACGCGCCTGTTCGACCAGCACAACGCGCTGGACCAGAAGATCAAGAACAAGGAAAACCACGTCGAACCCGGCACGCCGGACGAGATCGAAAATCTGAAAAAAGAAAAGCTGCACCTCAAGGACCAGCTGTACGCCATTCTCAAAAAGGCCAGCGGCGCCCACTGACCTTCGTCGGCCAGCGCAGTATCAGCGTGCGGCCCTGGCCTTCTGGTACAGCGGCATCACGCGCGGCAAGTTCGCTTCCATTTCAGCAATGCGCGTACTGCCCGACGGGTGGGTGGACAGCCACTGCGGTGGCGCGCCCTTGGCTGCAGCACTCATCTTCTGCCACAGAGTGATACCAGCGCGCGGGTCAAACCCGGCGCGCGCGCCCAGCTCCATCCCCACCAGGTCCGCTTCGGACTCATCTTCCCGGCTGAACTGCAGCGTCAGCAATTGGGCGCCGTACTGCGTCACCGTTTGCCCTACCTGCCCCAGCCCCAGCAGCTGGCTCAATACATTGGCGCCAATGCCGGTCGCCGCATTCTTGCCCATGCGTTCGCGCGCATGCTCGCGCAGCGCGTGGGCAATTTCATGGCCCATCACCATGGCCACTTCATCGTCGGTGAGCTTGAGCTTGTCGAGAATGCCGCTGTAGAACGCAATCTTGCCGCCAGGCATGCAGAACGCATTGATCTGGCTGGAACCCATCAGGTTGACTTCCCACTTCCACTCGCGCGCACGCGGGTTCCACTCCATCGCATGGGGAATGATGCGCTGCGCGATGGCCCGCAGGCGTTTGACCTGCGGATGGTCCTTGCCGCCCAGCGCATTCTTGCTGGCGGCCTGCTGCAGCATTTGCCCATATTCCTGGGCTGCGGAGCGCTCCACACTCTCGGCCGGCACCAGGTTGGTAAAGGCCGAGTTGCCGCCAACTTCCACGCCATTGCGCGCGTGCACCGCCGCCAGATTCCAGGGGAAGGCCAGGGCCAGTGCGAGCGATAACTTCAGGGGGAGGGTGTTCATGCCACGGTATTATTCCCCGATGTCTGCCCCCACGCCCAGTCCCGCCCCCACAACCACACCAATGACCTGGGCGCAGACCTTGAAGGTGTATGCCGAGCCAGCCTCGCTGCGCATGCTCTCGCTGGGGTTTTCGGCTGGTCTGCCGTTGCTGCTGGTGTTTGGCACGCTGAGCTTCTGGTTGCGCGAGGCGGGCATTGACCGCACCACCATCGGATTTCTGAGCTGGGTGGGGCTCGCCTACGGCTTCAAATGGGTGTGGTCGCCGCTGGTGGACCGCATGCCCATTCCGGTACTCACCCGCCTGCTGGGCCGCCGGCGCAGCTGGCTGCTGGCATCGCAGGCGGTCATCATGGCCGCGCTGGTGGTGATGGCCACGACCGACCCCAAGCTGGCGCTTGCTCCGGTCGTGTGGTGCGCCGTTCTGGTGGCCTTTGGCTCCGCCACGCAGGACATTGCGCTGGACGCCTTTCGCATTGAATCTGCCGACACCCAGCACCAGGCTGCGCTGGCCGCCACCTACCAGACGGGTTACCGGCTGGCCATGATCTGGTCCGGCGCCGGCGCCTTGTGGATTGCCGCGCGCTCCGAGGTGCCCAATGCTGCGCTGTACCAGCAGGGTGCCTGGCAAACCGCGTATCTGGTGATGGCGGCGAGCATGCTGCCCGGTGTGCTGACGGTGCTGTTCTCGCGCGAACCGGTGGCGCGCGCGCTGCCCCAGGCCCGCAACGCCATGGAATGGCTGCGCGGCGCCCTGGTCGAGCCTTTTGCCGAGTTCATCACGCGCTACCGCTGGCACGCGGTGCTGATCCTGGCCCTGATTGCCACCTACCGCATCAGCGATGTGGTCATGGGCATCATGGCCAATCCGTTTTATGTGGACATGGGCTTCACCAAGGACGAAGTCGCCGCCGTTACCAAAATCTATGGCGTGGTCATGACGCTGGTGGGCGCCTTTCTGGGCGGCGCACTGGCTTTGCGCATGGGGGTGATGCGGGTCATGATGCTGGGCGCCATCCTGAGCGCGGGCACCAACCTGCTGTTCGCCTGGCTATCCGGCCAGGGCCACGACCTGCATGCGCTGATCTTCGTGATCTCTGCGGACAACCTGGCCAGCGGCATCGCCTCGGCGGCGTTCATTGCCTACCTGTCGAGTCTGACCAATGTGAATTATTCGGCCACACAGTACGCACTGTTCAGCTCCATGATGCTGCTGCTGCCCAAGTTTGTCGCCGGCTATTCCGGCATGTATGTGGATGCCTTCGGCTACGGCAGCTTCTTTACCTCCACGGCCCTGCTGGGTGCGCCGGTGCTGCTGCTGGTCTGGCTGACTTCACGCATCAAATAGGCCTCTAGCCCCCGTAGATATTGCGCAACTAGCTATTGTTTTTATAGCAATATTTACCAAACTTTACCGCAGCTTCAACCAGCCTCCATAGGCGCGGACTGGCCCGGCGCTAGACTGCGGCCATGCACCAACATCTGCTCATGATCGAGGACGACGCCCGGCTGGCTGCCATGGTGGCGGAGTACCTGACGCAAAACGGATTCACCGTCAGCCATGCCGCCGACGGCCTGAGTGGCCTGGACCAACTTGCGCAGCCAGGCCATGGACAGCCACCGGACCTGGTGGTGCTGGACCTGATGCTGCCCGATATCGACGGCCTGGAAGTGTGCCGACGCATCCGCTCGCTGCCCACGGCCACGGCGCAGACTCCCATCCTCATGCTGACCGCCAAGGGCGACCCCATGGACCGCATCATTGGCCTGGAAATGGGCGCTGACGACTACCTGCCCAAGCCCTTCGAGCCGCGTGAACTGCTGGCCCGCATCCGCGCGGTTTTGCGTCGCAAAGTGGAGGCTCCCGCAGCCACCACCCAGACCCTGCGGTTCGGCTCGCTGGAGATCGACCGCGATGCGCGCACGGTGAGCGTCCAGGGTGCGCTGTGTGAACTCACCTCCTACCAGTTTGATCTGCTGGTGGCACTGGCCGAGCGGGCCGGCCGCGTCCTGACACGGGACCAGATCATGGAAGCCGTGCGCGGGCGCGAACTGGAAGCCTTTGACCGCTCGATCGACGTGCACATGGGCCGCATCCGTGCGGCGATAGAGGCAGACGCCAAAGACCCCAAGCGCATTCTGACGGTGCGCGGCGTGGGCTATGTGTTTGCGCGCCAGCAGGACTGAGCGCGCGCCGCCATGTCTGCCATCCTGCAAAAACTCTACGTACGCATCTGGCTGGCCGTCGTGCTGGCCGTGGCCGTGCTCACCCTGCTGGTGGGCTGGGCCTGGCGTGCCACCACGGAGCCGCCATTGCGCGAAGTGGTGGTGCGCAATGCGCAGGGAGACGTGATTGGCGCCGGGCGTATGCGCCTGGGCCGCCGCCCGGACGCAGAGCCCCCCCGCACGGCCCCGCCGTCCCGCGCAGCATCTTCGCCTGCAGACGACGATGCGGACGAACCCCCGAGCCGCTTTGGCCGGGGCCCGGAATTTCTGGTGCAGATGCAGGACGGCCAGACCGTGCATATGCACCTGCCCCGTCCACCGACCTCCACCTGGCGTGCACCGTTTGGCTTCTTCTGGACGCTGGGCCTGGTCGCCATAGCGGTGGCGCTGGCCACCTACCCCATCGTGCGACGGCTCACGCGCAGGCTCGAAGCCCTGCAGCGCGGCGTGGAGCAATGGGGCGATGGCAACCTGAGCGCCCGCGTTCCCGAAGGTGGCGACGACGAGGTAGGCTTTCTGGCCACGCGCTTCAACCATGCCGCGCAGCGGGTGGAAACCCTGCTCAAGTCGCGCGATGCGCTGCTGGCCTCGCAAAAATCCCTGCTGGCCAATGCGTCCCACGAACTACGCTCACCGCTGACCCGCATCCGCATGGGCCTGGAGCTCATGGGCCCAGCCAGCTCCAGCGCCCGCGACGAAATTGCCCGCAACATCGCCGAACTCGACCAGTTGATCGAAGAGATTCTGCTGGCCAGCCGGCTCGACGCGAAAGAGGCGGATCTGGGCACCGTGGAACCGGTCGACCTGGTCGGACTGTCTGCCGAAGAGTGCGCCCGCCACCAGGCTGTATTGGAGACAACACAAGCCTCGCTGGTCGTGCCCGGCGTAGCCAAGCTGTTGCGCCGCGTGGTGCGCAACCTGCTGGAGAACGCCCGCCGCTACGGCACCGGCGAAGTCACGCTCACGCTGCTGCAGGACGGCAACTTTGCCGTCATCCAGGTCAGCGACCGTGGACCTGGCGTGCCCGAAGCGCTTCAGGCGCGCATTTTTGAGCCGTTTTACCGCCTGCCCGGCGCATCCGAACGCGAAGGGGGTGTCGGCCTGGGCCTGGCACTGGTCAAATCCATTGCCCAACGCCACGGCGGAACGGTCCAATGCAGCAACCGCGATGGTGGCGGTGCCTGTTTTGAGGTCCGATTGCCGCAAAACAGCTGAGTTTTTGCAAAAAAACTCACAAACTCACCCGAATGGGGGATACCGCCCATCTGCGGCGCGGTCTACAGTTGCATCCAGCTGCTGTCACAGTACACAAGGATCGAAGATCAACCACCCAATAGGCTGGCTTCACAGGTTCCAACGACGTCCCTTCGGGGACTTTACAAAGCCACCTCCGGGTGGCTTTTTTTTCGCCCTGTGGTCTGAGAAATGACTTATTTAGATGTTTTGGTTATTTAAAACTAAAAAATCAGTAGTTCCAGTTTTAACAACTCACTTCCAGAATCCAATCCATCGCAATTTTGCGTCGCATTTTTCTGGAGTGTTTCATGACCATCCGTCGTCATCTTCTGAGCCTCGTTGCCACCGCTGCCCTGGCCAGCACCGCGCTGGGCGCCTTTGCCCAGCAATCCGTCACCTTGCTCAATGTGTCTTACGACCCCACGCGCGAGTTGTACGCTGAATACAACCCGCTCTTCATCAAGCACTGGAAAGCCAAGACCGGGCAAGACGTCACGATAAAGCAAAGCCACGGCGGTTCGGGCAAACAGGCGCGCGGCATCATTGACGGCCTGGAAGCCGATGTCGCCACCCTGGCCCTGGCTGGCGATACCGACGCGCTGCACAACAACGGTGGCTACATTCCCAAGGACTGGCAAAAACGCCTGCCTCTGGCGTCCTCTCCCTACACCTCCACCATCGTCCTGGTGGTGCGTCAGGGCAACCCCACGGGCATCAAGGACTGGGATGACCTGATCAAACCCGGAGTCAGCGTGATCACCCCCAACCCCAAAACCTCCGGCGGTGCACGCTGGAACTACCTGGCGGCCTGGGAATTCGCCAAACGCAAATACGGCGGTGATGCCAAAGCCAAGGAATTCATCACCAGGCTGTACGCCAACGTGCCCGTGCTGGACACCGGCGCCCGCGGCTCCTCCATTACCTTCGCCCAGCGCAACCAGGGCGATGTCTTCATCTCCTGGGAGAACGAGGCCTACCTGCTGGAGAAGGAGTTCGGCAACAAGGTGGACTTTGTCTACCCCTCCCTGAGCATCCTGGCCCAACCTGCCGTGACCGTGGTGGACAAGAACGTGGACCGCAAAGGCACCCGTGCCGTGGCAGAGGAGTACCTGAAATTCCTGTACACCGAAGAAGCACAAGACATCATTGGCAAAAACTTCTACCGCCCCACCAGCGCCAAGGCGCAGGCCAAGTACGCCAAGCAATTGCCCAAGGTCAATCTGTTCACCATTGACGAAGCCTTTGGCGGCTGGGACAAGGCGGCCAAAGACCACTTTGTCGACGGCGCCAGCTTCGACCAGATCTACGCCAAAAAGTAAATCTGCATTCAGCCCACGCATGTCCACCCTTGTCATCATTCCCGGCTGGCGCGACTCCGGCCCTGGCCACTGGCAAAGCCTCTGGGCAGAGCAGCGGCCCGGTGCCGTGCGCGTCCAGCAGGATGACTGGATCACGCCGTCCCGCAGCGCGTGGATTGCATCGATTGCGCGCACCATCCTTGCCCAGCCTGAACCCGTGGTGATTGCCGCGCACAGCCTGGGCTGCATCGCTACCACCCATCTACCCGCTGAAGCCGCAAACCACATTAGAGGCGCCCTGCTGGTGGCGCCGGCCGACCCCGAGCGACGCGGTGTGCTGGCCGACTTTGCACCGGTGCCCTACCAGCCGCTGCCCTACCGCAGCATCCTGGTGGCCAGCAGCAACGACCCGTATTGCCCAGTGCGCACCGCTGGTGCCTACGCCCGCGCGTGGGGCAGTGAATTTGTGCGCCTGCAGAACGCCGGCCACATCAATGTGGAAGCCGGTTTTGGCGAATGGCCGCTGGGACTGGCGTTGCTGCAGTCGCTGTGAACTAATCACGCATCTGGGCAACAGTGACCAACAATAGCTCCCGGAATATCTGACTTCCGGTTTGCAGCGATACCGGTCGGTCACCGCGTACACAGAATTCGATCCGATTTCTACAAAGCAGTCATTGGGAGTGCTGGTCCAATTTCACGTTTTGCTCATCGCCAAATCACTAAGCGGACATTCGCGGGAGAGAATCGGCTTTTTGACGGTGGCGGTCAACATTGCCGCGATTGCGGGTGCTCACGACAGTCGGCTTTAGGGCAGTCCATTACGATCCCAGATAGAAGCACTTCGTGAGCTTCGGAATCGTGCCCATACCGGTCGGTCATTGGAGTTAAGACCGGTCCTCCACCGCAGCGGCCATTGCTGTCAAAGCGGACCTTCAGTTTTTCGGTTCGCTATCCCTTCCCGGAGGACTTCAGTACAGCGGAAGCAGACGGTGACGAAAGTTCGATTACCTGAAGTTCAATGGGGTGCCACGAGGGAGTCTGTCGCGACCTCTATTTACTCCGCGAAAGCGGGAATGAAGCATTCCGCCCTTGCGGTTTTGCAATGACCAAGTGTGGGAATTACCTGGGCAAGCGCAACGGCTATGACAAAGGTCACCACCGAGCGCTTACGCAGATCATGGCGAGTTTTCACAACGCCATGGATTCGCGCCTGAAATTGCTTCTAACGATTGGCCGCAACGAAGGCCGGATCCAATAGCTCGCACGCTTGTTCCAACCCGTTATCCAAAGCTTGCTTCAGCCAGCGATAGCCCTCGCGCCCGTTGACCGGGGTGCCACAGCCGTGTTTGAGCTGGTACGCGAGCTGGTGACCTATTCAGATCGACTCCTTTATCTTGATCGCAAAAGCGCGCAAGGCCTGCCCAGCAGCCTGCGGCATCAGCTCCCAATACTTTTCGGATGAAATCGTTCCGGGGTAAATTTTGATTTTCTCGCCCAACATGGCGCGTGCAAAGTTGGGGTGTTTGACCTCCTCAACCTTGGCATCGATGGGTCCGGGGATGAGATAGGGCTCGCTCAAGACCAACTTTGCGTAGTCACCGTTGTTGCCTACAGCAACGCGCGTCAGTCGATTGCCCAGGCGCAGTCCAGGAACAATGCCCTGGCGGCTATAGCCGCTTCCATAAAAACTGCTGGATGCCACCTGCACATGGGCCAGCGGCACATACAGGCGGACGTGCAGGGTGGCAGCGCTGAGTTCCTTTTGGACGTCTTTGTCGTAGTACGGCCAGTTGGTGGTGTAAAGGCTCAAACTTCCAGCAAATGTCAGGGTCGGATCGCTGACGTTGGAGCCAAAACGGCCGGAACTGAGGTGGTCAAATTTGTCACCCAACACCAAGGGGACGCCAGGCGGGGTATAGAACACGCTGGTAATGGCTCCCGCGCCGTTAGACTTTTGCGATTCGGCCTCTTCCTTGCGCGGCGTGGCGGGTGAATTGACGGCATAGGCCTTGTAGGCATTGCTACTGGCCAACTGTTCGGCCGACACCACATCAAACCCAGCCGTCTGCAAATCCGCTAAAAAGCCCTGGTACAGCAACTCGGTCGTTCTTTGCATCTTGGCGGGGTCGAGGGCGCCGGCAACATCAAAGCCGCCACCCTGACCAGCAGTTTGCAGAGTCCCGGTGCTACCGCCCCCCGAAGTGTACGAGGTGTCCCATACTTGGCTGGTAACGTACTGCACAGTAAACGAAGTTACCGCTACCCGCTTGACCCCCTTGAGCGCAGAGGGGTCGACCACTTCGATGACCGGATTGCCGAAGTCAGCAGCACCGACGTTCAGCGCAAGTGTCAAACAGGCCAAGGGAAGGTAAGTGGCGAATCGAATTGCCATGGGTGGGACCTCCGAAAAGTTTATTGATGTTGAAAAATCGCAAAAATTCTAACCAAAACCGTTAGGCTGCCTGCAATCAGCCGTGGTCGCTTCCGGTTTGTACAAAGGTGTGGCTTGCAAATCGGCAGGAGTAGAGGTGGCTTTTTGCAGTGTTGGAAGGAAACCGCCTTATGACTGCTTTGAAGCATGCAGGTATCAGAAGGCCACGCCCGCTTTTCTTGCGCTGGCGCCATGGGATCAGTGTTCAATTCGAACATGACCCATTTGATTCCCGCATTCCGAATCCTCTGTTGTTGAACGTCCAATCGGTACCGCCAACACATCACGCGCCAGCTCCCCCTAGAACGCGGGGGCCGCTCCCCTGCTGAAGGCATGCCAAAATTCAAGTCATGAATAAAGTTGCGTCGCCAGCTCTGAAAGCGGTGCTGATCACACTGGTTCTCAGCTGCCTACTGCTGGTTGTCACGGCCATACAACAGGCGCTGTCGGGCAGGTATCTGCCGCTGCTGTTTGCGGCTGTGCTTTGGGCGCCAATGGCCTGGGGTTTGTGGCACTTGCACCCACTTGCGCGCAAAGTAGCTGTAGCACTGCTCTGGCTGGTCATCATCGTTCTGCCCATCGGGGTCATCAACCCGTTTGCGGCTATCGACGGCGCCATCGACATGGACACCCCGCTCTGGCGGCTAGCCCTGCCGGTTTTCGGCGCCGGCGCCTTGGCCCTGTTCGCGTTGCACATCCTCGGCAAATACAAATCAGAATTTTCAAAATGAAACCGGCAAACGAACGGCCTTACCTGCGCTATTTCTTCGGATACGGCAGCGGCGTCTGCCTGTGGACCGGCAACGACGTCGCTCTGAATCGCTTCGGCGACTACGCCATCGACACCGAAGCCCTGCCGCTCAGCGCCAACACCCGGCACTGGCTGCAACACCTGATCGCCTGGTACGACACCGGGCTGGACTGGGACGACCCGGGCGGCGGGGCATCGCCCTGGTCCGACGAGGAGCGCGCGCGTTTCAATCTGGCGGCGCAAGCGGGTTTTCGCCGGCTGGCCCAGGAACTGCCCGCCGAAGTCTACGAACTCAGCGACGAATCGGGCACGCAAGCGCCGTCCGACACCCCGCCGGACTACGAACTGCTGGCGCGCATCTTCGCCCCTGCCGACAACGCCGAGCACGCCGACAAACAGGCCGAAGCCCTGCTCGCCAAAATAGCCGCCTTTTCACCAGAGCCGATCAATCCACCCGAGCCCTACTGGAAAGTGCCGGGCTGGTACGAACACATCTTGAAACTGAGTCCCGCCGACGAAACCACCTTCGATGCCGTGGTCGCTCTGGCCGGCGGCAACTGGGACATCACCCGCGATAGCGAATGGGACGCCGTCTGGAACCCCTCGCCCGGCCATATTTTTCTGCTGCCGGAAGTCGTCTGGGTTGAGATCATGCTGATCCAGCCCAACCCGCCATCGCCTGACCAGGAATACCTGCCGTCATGACTTCGGTGCTGCCCCGCAAGGCATCCAGCCTGGCCGACGCACTGGCCGACCCGACCGGGGTGATCCGGCTCAGCGTTATCGGCACGCCGATCCCTGCGCTGCCGGATGAGATTCGTCACCTGTGCGACCTGGAAGTCCTGACGCTCAACGGTAACGGCCTGGAGGCGCTGCCGGCAGCGCTTTTCGACTTGCCCAAGCTGCGCGTGCTCAACCTGTTCAACAACGCGCTGAACGAGATTCCCGCCGGACTGTCGCGCTTGAGCCAACTGGAAAGCCTGACGCTGGGCGACAACCCCCTGCGCCAACTGCCCGATGACCTCGCCCGCTGCACCGGCCTGAGCGAACTCAATCTCGCCAATCTGCCGCAACTGGATTTCGTCGAGACCTGGCCGCTGATCACCCAACTGACGGCGCTGGAAAAACTGTCGCTGTACCAGAACCCCATTGATGCATTGCCGGACAACATCGGCCAGCTTGGGCAACTGCGCGTATTGCGTCTGTTCGCTTGTCGCATTAAGCACTTACCAGCCAGCCTGTCGCACCTTGAGCGACTTGTAGAACTGGATTTGCGCGCCAATCAGCTGACCGAATTTCCCTTTGCGGTGAAGGATTTTCCCGTGTTACGACGGCTCGATCTGAGCTTCAACCCCATGGACGGGGAATGTATTCACAGCTGATCGTGTGGCACCATGGTGCCCAAACTCTCCCCCAATCGCACCATCAGGAATGCGAGAAAACCATGCATACAAGACTACGGCTAATCATTCTGGCGCTGGCCGGAACCCTGTTCGCGGCGGGGGCCAAAGCCGATTGCAACCGGCCGTCGACCGATTACGAACGGCAGGATTGCGCCTTCAAGGCGGATCGTGATTTTCGCCGTGGCAACACGGAAGTCGATCAGGCCGCGCAGCGCTATCAGGAAAG
>Ga0209277_10000086_pt1 | contig 44718 bp, 42 predicted proteins | sample JI81AbrownDNA_FD_187503 | JGI IMG/M metagenome (GOLD analysis project Ga0209277, IMG submission 187503) | Wastewater effluent complex algal communities from Wisconsin, to seasonally profile nutrient transformation and Carbon sequestration -... | ecosystem: Engineered > WWTP > Effluent > Algae... | reverse complement strand
TTTTTTATTGCGACAGAAAGATCCTGTTCGATTGGCAATGCGAATGTTGATAGAATAGCTATGATAAAAATCTCGACCGAAACTAGTACTGGAATGGGTATTTTTCTACTGTAAATATCAATCAGTATAATATGAAACGCGAATAAAAAAGCGCTTACAAGTGTAAGCCAGTCGCCAGTAGAGATCACATAACTGGAAAAAATTGTCGGCCAAGTAGCAGAATTTTGCGAAATTAAAAACAACCCAATAAAAACAATGATGACAGCTATCCATGTTTGTAAGGATGGAAATTTTTTTTCGATAAGAATCTGCAAAAGGGGAACAAATATTACATAACTACCAGTGATAAAACCCGATTGTGTCGCAGTGGTAGTCACTAGACCGATCGTCTGGAGAGCATAACCAGAAAGAGAGGTGCAAGCAATGAAGAAGACAGGCAACAAATAATTTTTTCGAAGGTTTTCCTTTCGAAATAAAACTTTTCCGTAAAGGAGAAGGATTGCAAGACCTGCGAGCCAAAATCGAATGGATATAAATAAAAATGGCGGTACAGAATCTAAAGCTAGTTTAATCGCAACAAACGTTCCACCCCAGAATAACGCTGCCAATATAAGAAATATTTCGGGGGGAATTTTGCTAAACACGCTACGATCACTTTTTTCGATATCTCATTTTGTTCAAGGAAAACATGGATTGGAAGTATAGAATACGAAAACCCGAATTAGGGACTCAGTTAAATTGGGAGATCTACTTTCCGCCAGGTCTGGCTACTTGGGCCACCGAAAATGTTAAGCGGCTGTTAGATGAGATTAAGTTACCCAATCAACCACTTGTCAGATTAAGAACCTTCACGGAAAAATTAAAATTAGAAAATGCCAATGCACACCAAATTTCTTATCTCTATGAATACGGACACTTTTTACGAGATATCCGACTTGTACTTGGGAAAAGTGATGATTGGAGAACCTCCAGTTCAGATACAGAAAGCGAGATGCAACGGGTTGTGGAATCCGCTCTTCCTCTTGCAAAAAAGTTATTAAAAAAAGAGGACTCGATCAGAGATGGAAAACTTCGTGATGCACTTCATGGCAGTTATTTTGAGACTGAAATTACCGTCACACTTTCACTATACGGCGAGCCAGCATATATTCGTGGCGTGAAGGCTGTCCTTCCCACGAGCGCACCTGTACCAGAAGATTTAGCCCATGCACTTTTGTTATATGGCAAACAGTTTGCTGATTGGGATGAGACGCTTGATACTTTTTTGTATGTTCCCTTTGCAGGCACTGGAACATTCGGAACGGAATGGCAAATGATGGCCAATCAAACTCCAACTCATGCCTTGCCAAAAAAAACTATATTCCAAGATTTAAGTATATATCCAGAAAAAACTATCTTACATTATCAAAAACAAAAAATGAACTCGAAATCAAAATCGAAGGTCACTCAATTTTGGTTAGATACAGATCCGGCTCTCGCCTCCTACCATAAAAAAGAAAAAAGTAGCTGGGAAAAAATATTGGAAGTGGCACTCCCATGGCAATCAGCAACAGGAGATTTTTTTAAGATAAATGACCCCATCCTACAAACTGATTTTGATATAACCGAATCTAAGGAATTCAGCGTTTTTTTACCTCTAAATCCACCCTATGGTTTTCGCAAAAATGAAAGACCTTCTAGCGAAGAAACGATCTATACCGAGTTAGGAGGATGGATTCAACTGTTAGGTGAAGGATTTCGCAAAAAGAAAAAAAATGGCCTCAAACAATTTGCTGGATTCATCTTATGCCCGACAGAAGAAAAGTGGCTTCTCGTGAGAAACCACCTAAAGGGTTTTTCACAAAAAACTATCCATGTAACTCACGGCGGGATTGACTTGCGTGTATTGTTTTTTGATTACAAGAATCAATTTTAATTTTATGCTCATGGATGTTTTTAAGTGAAAGAGATTCAACTAGAAGCTAGCTGGAAATATATTCTGGCAGATGAATTTGAAAAACCATATTTCGAAAAACTGCGAAAATTCATAAAAAATGAATATAAGTTAAAAAATATATTCCCTCCCGCAAAACTGATATTTGCTGCAATGGATAAATGCCCCTTCGAGAAGGTGAAAGTCGTGATTTTAGGCCAAGATCCATACCATGGCCCGGGACAAGCGAATGGTTTATGTTTTTCTGTGGCTGAAAATGTTCCAAATCCTCCATCCTTGCAGAATATTTTTAAAGAAATTCATGCTGATTTAGGAAAACCGATTCCTAAATCAGGTGATTTAAGTCATTGGGCAAATCAAGGTGTGCTTTTGCTGAATGCTAGCTTAACGGTCATTGAAAACCAAGCAGGCTCCCATCAAAACCAGGGATGGGAAGTTTTTACAGACACGATCATTAGAAGACTCTCAGAAAGACGATCCCATTTAGTGTTTTTATTATGGGGAAGTTTTGCCCAAAAAAAAGGAGAGATAATCGATGACTCGAAACATCTGGTCTTAAAATCCCCACACCCTTCTCCGCTCTCTGCTCATCGTGGATTTTTCGGGAACCATCACTTCAGTAAGGCGAACGACTATCTTCAATTACACGGAATGACACCCATTGAATGGTAATGCAAAAAAAGGCTACTTTTTTGTTTTCCTAACAGGAGTTTTTTTTTCCTGCGAAGTGATCGGTTTCAAAGAAATCTTTAAACGATTTCAATTGGCCCCTGAGATAGCAGCCTTTTACGGGGTAACAATGGCATTTCTTCTAGTTACACCATATTTTTTATGGAGCAAAAGCCGAAGAACTAACATTCGTATCACAGTTGTAACCAATGGAAAAGTCCTTCTTGTTGGAACCTTTTTTAACGCAATCGGAATCATTATGTATTATTATGCCTTGCGTATATCTGACTTAGGCCCGTCGGCCGTCTTGATTAAAATGACAGTTCTTTATAATGTGATATTAGGTGTGTTTCTTTTAAAAGAAAAGCTCCGATTTCATGAATACCTTGGAATCATACTGGCGTTACTTGGAATTATTTTTATATCTACTCTTGAGGGGCAAATCAAAGTTAGCTCCGCCCTTATCATCCTGATTTCGGCTTTTTTCTTTGCGATTCAAAGTTATCTGATCAAGAGATATATTGAAAAAATTGATGGATTAACATTTGCTTACCTTCGATTATTTCTTTTAGCACTATTTTTTATCAGTTATATAATTTATGTCGAGTCATGGGTTTTTTTATCTCCACAACTAGCTCTTTTACTCGGACTCTTTTCTGTTTTAGGTTATTTTTTAGGTCGCTCCTTTTATTTTGAGGCACACAACCACCTACCCATTAGCAAACTAAATTCAACTCTCCTCATAGAACCAGTTTTTCTGATGGCTGTGGGCGTTCTTTTTATGGAAGAACCTCTCCCTCTCAAAAAATTAATAGGTACTGTGCTGATCATGTCGGGTTTATATTTATTGATCTTTCACAAGCATAGGAAAAACAAATGAACCAAAACTGGAAAAAATCAGAGTTAAAATCGAATCTAAATCCCGTTTCCTTAAGCCCAGAAGAGTTAGCGCTCTTTTTTGCCGAATTCCCGAATTGGAGTTTGGATCTTAAATCCGATGTAAGGATAAAAAAGATTACACGAGAATTCAAATTTCCTAACTTCCTGCAGGCGTTCGGATATGTATCAAAAATTGCTCTACTTTCTGAGAAGCTAGATCATCACGCAGAAATTTATAATTCCTATGGTTTGGTCAAAATAACTTTGTTCACTCATTCATCTAAAGATATCACCGACCTGGATCGTCTCTTTGCTTTCCATGCCGAGTCTTTGTTATAAAAGAAACGTTTGTTTTTTCTTCGATAAGATTTAACATGTTATCCAGGGGTTGGAATAATTCTAATGAGAAACAACGATTGGAAGAGTAAGGCAGTCAGCGCAGAAGATGCGCTAAAATTAGTAAAGAGTGGTGATAATATATTTGTGCATGGTGCTTCCGCGACACCGACACCACTACTCGATGCCCTTGTAAAGAGAAAGGATTTAACAAAGATAAAATTATATCACCTTCATTTAACCGGCGAAGTTAAATTTGTTGAGCCTGAATACAAAGATCAGTTTCGATCCGTATCTTTATTTACAGGACCTGCGATGCGGAAACCAATTGAAGAAGGACGGGCAGACTTTATGCCGATCTTTCTCTCAGAGATTCCACTCCTTTTTCAAAATGGTTTAGTGCCTCTGAATGTAGCCCTATTACAATTATCGCCACCAGATGAGCATGGTTATTGTACGCTAGGTACTTCGGTAGATACCGCAAAGGCTGCTGCAGAAAATGCGAGTATCATCATTGCAGAAATCAATGAACAAATGCCAAGGACACACGGAAACACCGTAGTTCCTTTTGGCAAAGTGAAAGCATTCACACTGACAAACAGGCCTTTACATGAACATCCATTAGCTGAAGAAACGGATGTGGAAGCTAAAATCGGAGAAATTGTCGCCAATTTAGTAGAAGACGGCTCAACTCTCCAGATGGGAATCGGTGGGATTCCGGACGCTGTTCTTACAAGACTAAAAAACAAATCAGACTTAGGCATACATACGGAAATGTTTTCTGATCGTGCAGTCGATTTATTTGAGTCTGGGGCAATCACCAACAAAGTAAAGAAAGTCCATCAGTTTCGACTTGTTACTAGTTTTGCATCGGGCACCAAACGCCTATTTGATTTTATTCATGACAATCCAGCTGTTGAGTTTCATCCTTGTGATAGAACCAACGACACGCATTTAATCCGAAAAAATGAGAAGGTGGTTGCGATCAATTCTGCTCTCGAAGTTGACCTGACTGGGCAAGTATGTGCTGATTCAATGGGTCACAAAATATTTTCCGGTATCGGAGGGCAGATGGACTTTATACGAGGAGCAGCTCTTTCCAAGGGAGGAAAGCCAATCATTGCACTCCCTTCCACTGCGGCAAAAGGAAAGGTTTCCCGCATTGCCTTAGAACTAAAGGCTGGTGCAGGTGTGGTCACCACGAGAGGTCATATCCATTGGGTCGTAACGGAATTCGGTGCGGTTAATCTTTTCGGCAAAACATTGAAGGAGAGGGCAGAATTACTGATTTCAATCGCACATCCAGATTTTCGCTCGGAACTAAAGAATCAAGTTTCGGGTCTCAGACACTTTACCTGGTAAAATCGAAAGGGCGACTCTTTCTGAAATCCTTCTCATTAAGTGTCGCCACATAACGTAGACTAAAAAATATGTGACTAGAGGTCGCAGTATGGGTAAAATTTTTAAAATTGATGGAGCCAAGTTTCCTGACATGGAGACGTTAAAAGAATCTCTCTGGAGTCTCTATTCTTCTAAAATGTCAAAAGAAGAATTTGAGACATACATTCAGGAAAATGTGAAGGAAGAGGGTTAATACGACCTTTCAAATTCGATCGCTGAACTAATCGGTTGCATTGCAGATTCCCTTCTCCAATGTAACTCTCCTTCTAAAAGTTCCGTCACATCTAAGGATTCCGTGCGAAAAAGTGTAGGAATTGTCTCTTTCGTGATTTCAGTTGTCGCACGATAAACTTCAAAATGCAAATGAGGACCGTCGCTGTAACCAGTGTTACCCGAAAACCCAAGAAGTTGTCCCACTCGTACAGATTGACCTTTTTTGACTACTACTCCCATATAGGATAAGTGTGCATATTGGGCGATCGTACCATCTTTATGAAGGATCTTTACATAATTCGCGTGGTGTAAAAATTTCGGATCGAAGCCCCCTTCCGTATTCTGATCTTCCATATCTACAACAATTCCTGACCTAGCGGCAGTTACTGGACTTCCTTCAGGCATACCAAAATCAATAGAATATCGATTCGCTCCCGAATGACTTTTTTTGCCGTTATAACCTTGGTTTACTCGATACCTAAACCCACGTTCAAAGGGCAATTCATAGATTATTTTGTCATCATGTTTGGCGTCAAAATCACCCAGTATCCAGTTATATGAAATCTGCAATGAGGCCTTTGCTTTTTTATCAAATAATTCAAAACGTAAAAATTTCACTTCACTTGAGCCAGACAATTTAGCAACAAACGGAAGTTCGCGGGATGGGATCACATTTTCTACTTTCGCGTTGACTTCGATTGTAACGATAGATTGAGACGTTCCAATGTCGTTTCGAAAAAAAACGTCAAAGCCTGAGTCATCTTGGACATAAATGACGCAAACTCTCTCGAATGAGCAATGTTCACTCCTCTCCCCTTCCGCAAGAAGCGAAATCGGAAGATAACAAAGTATGAGTAAAAAGTACACCTTCATAAAAACCGTACAAAGTATGGATGAAATTTTGCATTCAGACAATTCATTTTCTCAAATTTTTTAAAAACTTGACTGACATAATCTCACCTATTTGAGACAAATCGACTCATGATACCTCTTCTTTACGTCTTCCCTATTTCTCATTTCTCGGAGAAAGCTAGATGGGCTCTAGATCGTGCTAATTTTAACTACGAATTAAAATTGCTGACACCTGGTGAACACATTCCTCTTCTGAAAGGAATTGTTCCAGAAACATCACTTCCAGTTCTACAAATGGAAAACCAAACGATCCAAGGTTCTTCAAAAATCATTGATCTAGTAGACGAACTCGCATTTGGTGCTAATTCATCAGAAGAAGAACGTTCTATGGAAAGCAGAATTGATGAACAGATAGGCAAGGGATTACAAACCATGCTTTATCATTTTGTATTACCTTATCCAGAAATTATCGGAAAACTTTTTTCTCTCGTACCTCCCAAAAAAGAAGATCATGTTCCAGCACCTGACAAATTCGAATTTATCGCACTGATATTGAAAAAAAAATATAAGATCAATCCGAAAAATATAGAAGTAGTTAGAGAAAATTTGCAATCGATGTCCAAAGAACTTCGAGAAATCTACTCTAGATCAAAATTTTATAATGGAAAATCATTTGGTCGAGTGGATCTGACCATTGCTAGTCTCATGGGTATGCTCGCTTTCCCGAAAGAAGCACCTGCATCGGAATGGTTTGCTTCTGTTCAGATGCCAGAAACTTATTTTGAATGGAGAGATTCTTTGGAAGCAGAGAGCCTATTCGAAAGGATAAGAGAATTTTACAAAGAATTTCGTATCCATTCTAAGTAATCTGAATTTCCATTTTTTGCTTCGTAAGTTACAATGCAAGGCACTTCATAAGAATGGAGTGCCTTCGTTCTGGCAACCACTTCCTCCACCAAACTAGATTTAGTCTTCAAAAAAAGCAAAACTTCCTGATCCACATTTAACGCATTCTTCCAGAGATAAATCGATGTGATATGGGGGATGAGATTGGCGCAGGCTACAAGTTTTTCAGTCACTAAGATGCGACCTATCTTTTCGGCTTCCGCCATATCCTTTACCGTTACATAAATGAATTGAATTTGTTCCATGATTTTCTAAGATTTGCCCATGAAACATCGATATATTTTTATTCTACTTGTGGCGATCTCTTTTTTAAGTTTAGCGGCGGAATCACTGAACAGACCAACCATCTCTTCCAGTAGCTTCAAAACGAATGCAGAAGGAAAGTTCCCGGCCACATTCGCAATGGATGGAAAACTGGAATCAAGTTGGATCGAAGGAACTAATTCCGACGGAGTTGGTGAATCTTTGACCATTGTCTACAAGTCTGAAATCAAATTTCAAACCGTTGCTATTTACAATGGATTTGGTGATCCCAAAAAATGGGCAAACAAAAACAGAATTAAAAAACTCAAGCTTTCAACTGATAGTGGATATGAAGAATCTTTCCTTCTCAAAGACGTCCTTTCCGCTCAAAAGCTAAATCTAAAAACGGAAACATCTGCAAAAACTATCAAACTTACGATTTTAGAAGTCTTCCGAGGAACCGAATCGAAAGAAACTTCTATCGCCGAAGTGAAATTATTATCCGACCAAGCGGGGATCATTTTAAGCCCCCCAAAAAATACCTGGGCGATTGGAAAATGGAAAACAGAATCGAATATAGCACGAATTAGTTTGCACAATGACGGAACTTGTGAAATGGGATATGAAACGGCTAAAATGCTCTGTACGTGGACAGAAAAAGGGGACAAAGTGTTAGTCCAATTGGAAGCAACTCTCCCTCTTACGAATTCGGATCGATTGGAGTTACGTTTCCAAAAGAAAAACAACGAACCAACGGTAGAAGTAAACGGTAAGTATACTTTTATCCAAAACAAAGAAGAAGTTTAATCTTCTATTTTATTTTTCCACTGCTCAAATATCCAACCAATGATAGAATGGGCAGGCAGGGAAGATCCATTGGTTTCGTAATACAATCCTACATTTTGAAAGTGTTTACCTTTCCAGTCTCGTAGCGGTGTCACGAAAAAAAACTCTGCCTTTGATTCTTCTTTTAACATCGTAAGGCACGTTTCTTCATTAAATAGTTTCATTTTGTTCAATGGTAAAAATAGAATGCCAGACTCTTCGATCCGAATGTTTCTTCTCTTTCGTATTTCGTACAAGATTCGTCCCATCGAGTATCTAAAGTTGATTTCTGAAAGAAGTTGGATTTGCGTTTGGGAATTCCTTAGGAAAAAAAATCCATCCATCGCCGCAGGTCCGACTGGTTTGTATTCCGCCTTTGCATAAATATCCTTCATCGTGTCCAAACAAAGAGGTAATATTTGTGTAAGTTGTTTTTCTTTCGAAGCACTCATACTGATACCTCGAAAACTTCCGTCTACATCAATAATCATCTCTGTGCTTCCTAAATAGATCGGACCATGAGGATGGAAATCCCATAAAGTCGAAAAATCCATCGATCTACTTTTTCCTACCCACTCCTCGGCTAGAATTGGATACCGAAATAATTTTTTATTAACTTGTTGTAATTTCCAACCCTGTCCAGGGTTTTCAATGATAATGTGGTTTCGACCTGCCAGGCCAAATTCAGCTTTTAATACAATCGGAAAGTCGATGTTTGTTAAATAATCTATCAGTTGTTCTTCGGAAGAAATCAATTTTGAATGCAGTTTTGTAATATCGAATTGAACTTTCCAGTCTGATTGGTTCAATTTCGAATTTAAATATTTTGAACGTTCGAAACTTTCCTTATCTCCTTGTAGATAAGAGTCTACTAATACATTCATTTTTCCCCATTCAATCAATTCGATATCATCGGGTAAAAAATCACCTTCCGTCCATGGTGAGCCAATATCGAATCCACCATCTCTGATACCCATTAAAAAGTTTTTATCTACAGGTTCAGTAAGATGAATTAAATCTCCGGGCTGACTCAGAAAAAAGAAGAGTTTCTCGAGTGAAAATCGTCTTCTTAAAGTTTGGTTGTCAAAACTGAGAGCAGGATGAACGAACCTATACTCAAATAAAGGATCTAATGAATATAGATTCGTATTTTACCTTCTTAGTAAATGCGACGAATAGCGGTAGCAATCCTTTGGACATTGTCCTTTGTTAGGTTTGGATAAACCGGGATACAATGACCTCGTTGAAAGAGTCGTTCCGCATTCGGATAATCCAATTTATTTTCTTCTAAAACATTATGTAATGGTTCATCGATCGTTCTTTTCGTTCCAATGTGGATCGATTTGAAATATCTTTGGACCTCATCGTAACCTTGGTTGGTAACAAGAATCGGAAATCGATGAAAAGTATCTTCCGTAGGATTGGAAAAATAAGTTTCGAGTCTGGAATTTTGAACAGCTTGTAGATAAGCGAGGGCTATCTTTTTCTGACGCTCTAAAATGACACCTAATTTTGACAGCTGCTCAATTCCGAGAGCTGCTTGGTAATCAATCAAACTATAGTCAAACTTCGGTTCACCAAGATTTCTTTTGGATGTTACTCCCGATTTTAGAGATCGAATTTGATTACCGAACTGGGGATCACTTGTGGTGATCATCGCACCATTTCCAGTGGTAATCATATTCTCCGAGCTTAACCCACAAATAGAAACGACAGACTGCTTACTGACAGGTATCAGCTCTGATGTTGCTCCAATTGCCTCCGAATAATCTTCAAGCGCGAGAGTTTCACCTAATTCATATTTACTTATATTAATTAAAGATCCAAAGGTATGATCAAATATCGCCACCTTTGCATTTGACTCTACTCTCTTCCGTTTAAATTCATCTATATCAGGGTGAAATGAGTTTCGTCCTAGATCGACTAACACAGGTTTTGCTTTCAGTAAAAAAATTGCATCTAGGGCAGCGATCGGTGAAAAACTAGAAAGCAACACAGAATCACCAGGACCAACTCCAAGTGCAAGAAGCGCTAAGTGATAGGCAGAAGTGAGAGAATTGGCAGAAATTGATTGTTTGAATTTAAATGTATGGCAAAAAGACTTCTCAAATCTTTCAACAATTTCTCCACTTGATAGATGTTCGTCCACAAGACATTCTAAAACGCCCTTCAGATCCTCTCGAGAGAGAGTGGGCTTGTGAAACTCGATTTCTTTTTGTTTTTTTAACGGTCTCTGTAATATTTCGGCGGTCATCCAACGCAATTCCTTTATTATGTCTCTTTAAACCGCCTTTATAGAATTATGTCACTTCCTTTTTCACTCATGAGAACATAATTTTTAATTTTCAGGGAATCTGGCGAAAAAAAGGGAATCTGTACGAGGTTTTCTCCTAAATCGTGACAGAAAGTATGATGCGTTCCCGTATTGCTAAAAAACTGACTCAGGAAAATGGGATCTTGAGCCTCATGTCCGACCTAAGTGATGCCCTCGGAAAAAGGGAGGGAAAGAGCTCTTTTTTAGGTGGCGGAAATCCAGCGCGGATTGAGGCCGTGGAAAAAATATTCGAATCCTCGATTAAAAACCTCACTGAGAACTCTAATCTGTTAGCTTCTTTGTTAGGCGACTACTCCGGTCCAATTGGAAACAAGGACGTGCGAGAACTTACGGCCGAGTATCTCGGGCCCAAGTTCAATGCCAAACTTAGTTATGAGAATATTGGTTTTTTTAATGGCAGTCAGAATGCTTTCTCTTTTTTATTGAATGCGTTTTCTGGGACAATGCAGGATGGAAGTTTCAAACAAATTTGTTTGCCCATTGTTCCAGAATATATCGGTTATGCGGATCAAACCTGGGAAGATGGAGTCTTTCAAGCGAATCTGCCAATTGTAGAGAACTTATCAGAAAATAGATTTAGATATCGGATAAATGAAAAAGAGATCGATTTTAAGAATGTCGGATGCATCACTTTGTCAAGGCCGACCAATCCAACGGGCAATGTCATTTCAAAAGAGGAATTAGATTTTTTATATTCGAATGCCCGCAAGTATCAAATCCCTCTGCTCATAGATCTTGCTTATGGGAATCCATTTCCGAACCTAATCGGAAACGCTGAGCCAGTAACGTTTGAAGAAGGGAAAATTCTTTCCCTTAGTTTTTCAAAAATCGGTCTTCCTGGTATCCGATTTGGCATTATCATTGCCGAACCATCGGTCATTGACACACTCTCGAGTTTTAGCGCAGTAGGGAATCTCAGTACAGGAAATTTTGGATCGGAACTAGCTCGACTTTTTTGGAAAAATGATACATTAATTCCCCTTTCGAATAACATATTACGTCCGTATTACGAATCGAAAAGAAATGAAGCGTTAGAAATCATTGAAAGTATCTTTCAAAAGTACAGGATTACATATTCTCTTCACGCACCTGACGGAGGTTTTTTTCTTTGGATTTTTTTCCCGAACCTACTGATCTCCAATAGAGAATTGTACAAATTATGTAAGGCAGAAAACGTTTTCATTGTGTCGGGTCATTATTTTTTTCCAGGACTTACTCAAGATTTTTCGCATACTGAAAAATGCATACGTTTGACATATTGCCGCAGTGCCGAGGAAATAGCACTTGGGGCGGAAATTCTCTCAAAATTTGTTTCCCAAAACAATAGTAAAACAAAATGACTGATTCGGATCTGCTTGATTTAAACGAACTGAAAGGCGAAGCCGGTCCTCCTGCACCTGCCGATGTACAAGCACCAATCTCTCAGTCTTACATTCAGCTTTCCGATGCGATTGGAAGCCTAACACCCACGGCACGATGCATACTCGATGAATTAAAAGACTGGCATAAACGAGTAGAAAGACATGGAAGTAAAGAAATTCATCCATCCTACTTATTAACACTTGATAAACTACCAGAGGCACTTGGAAAATATACAAATTTAGGATCCCAAGGGAAAACAGAAAATGCGATTCATCATGCACTTCGTCTTCTTCTTGATTTAGATCATAGAGGAGCAAATCGAGTCGCTTATGTTTATCCTTATTTGATAAAAAGCGGGAACAAGATAACGAGCAAAATTGCGCTCATCGCCCCGCAAAAAGAGAACAGAACAGATACGATTCCTTATCGCCAAGCATGCTTTAGATTCTCCCAAGAGCTGATTAAATTGTTGCTGGATAATCGTTCCAAAAAAGGAAGAAATTGGGATGAACAGAACCCTGGATCACTTTTCATCCAAAAAAACAAAGATGGAATTCCTTGGCTGTATCCAAAGTTAGGAAGCTTAGAATCAGAAGTAACATCTCTTGTCCGGAAAGGTTTTGGGACCGTTCCGTATATACCGATGACAGACTTTCTAATCGACTTTGTCAATTATGCTAAAGAACAAGGATCAGCTATATCCATTTTGAGCGATTACCATATCGTTGTAGATGAATTGGAAATCCATCCAGATGGTAGATTTAAAAAATTACCGGAAGTTGTGAATCAGATTCTAGCGCATCTGGATGCGTTAGAAACGTTTACCAAAGAACACCTGATGAAAATTGCAAGTGAAGCTAAATATGAAAGCTTCACTGAAAAGATGAATCAATACTTTCAAGATGAAATTTTTAGCTCGATAGAAGAAAAGATGAATCCAGAGGAAAGAGTGAAACGCTTTTTAGCGCTCCTAGAATCTTTCCCTTTTTCTGTCCAAAAAGGAAACCAAGCTCAAGTCATAAGGGAGACTGTCGAGACTGGTATGAAAATTCTAAAACGGCTGAGCGATGAAAAAGGTACCGTAATACATAGAAAAGACGACAATATTTATTCAGCGGTCAAACAATCGGTAATGTCAAAGATCCCAGAATACACCAAAAACAATCACATGTTACTTCGAATCAATTTTGAAGATGAGGTTGCGAGTGCAGGGATTACTTCCGAAGAAAAGGCCAATGAGTACATTAAACGTTTAAAAGATGATGTTTTTTCAGAATTTTCTTACCAGGAAGATAAAATGCCAAATGGAAAAACAGTGTATTATGTAGTCGATCATGGATATATGGCTGCCGTTATACACAAGTTAGCATTTGAAAGTAAAGGCAATCCTGAACTAAAAAAACAACTCGAATTTGCCAAAACGATAAACCATCGACTTTCGAATCCAAAACATCCAGAATTAAATAACAAGCTTCGGCCTGACGCCATTGCTAAAATGAACGCAGGTGTTAAAGACCTTGAGCATGAAGAAAGAGAATGGGAAAAATCTCAGGACATAAAAAGTAAATTCAATGTAGTGCCTGGTGTTATGACATTTTTTGTCGGGACACTCATCTTCATTACTGCTGCCTATTATCTTCGTTCGGCGGTTCCACTTTTTTTTGGTGTTCCGTTTTCGATCGCAGCGGGTTTTATGGCCGCAATCTTTTTCCGAGAAAAATCAACCGATGAGATACGAGAAGACATTAAAAATTCAGGCAAGTTCGGAAACGTAGGTGATTGGGGTAGACCAGGAAGTACAGGCACATCATCGACAAGCTCTTCCAATGACGAAGAGTCGCCAACGAGTCAAAAGGAAGAAAAAATAGCCAATATATATCGTGCTGCTGACAATTTTGTTTTTCCGAAACGTTTCAATAAGATAACAGATAAGGTATTAGATCCAAAAACATTAAAAACGAGAATTTACGAAAATCTTGATAACATCAAGAGAAACAATCTCACTCTGGCGAAAGAAAAAAATGATGATAAAATTGCATCCACGGTCGAATATGCGGTCCTGCAATCTGTGGCGACCATTCAAGTCCCTGATGATGTTGCCGTGAAAGATATGCCATCTACTATATTTATCAATCGCACCGATCTTAAGGCTGCTCTCTTTAGGGGACAGTTAGCTGATTTTTATCGCGAAGAGATGAACAAAAAGAAATTTGATAAGAAACTTGTGAAATATTATACGTTTATGATCAATACGGTCGAGATGGAATATTATAAGTATTTACCGAAAAAACGAATTTAACCACTACTCCCACTCAATCATTCTAACTACATCCTTATAACACTCCTCCCTGAGCAAAGAATCTCCCTTCAAATGGGGTAATCCTGAAAACCAAGAGCCATTCGGATATTTTAGATCGATCCAGTAAGAAAAAACAGTCGCCGTACCGTTGTTATTTTTTACGGAAAGATTCAACAATTTGATATCCGCAAGACCAGAATCTTTATAAAAAATTTCTCCGTTTTTAGTTCTGATCCGAACGCGTTTGGGAAAGGCTTCGTAGGAAATGCCTTTTTTTTCTTCCTTCTTCTGTTTTAATTCCCATGAATCGATTTTAACAGATTCCACTTCTTCCCATTTGAGTTTCTTTTTGTATTCTATTCCTTCTTTCAAATGAGTGAACTGAAATCCTTCGCCCATTCCTTCTGCTTCCCCACGTATCGTTCTCCCGTCACATAAAGTAAGAGTTTGTACTGCTGTTCTCTTTTCACGGAGATCACCTCTAGCATCTCTGTCCTCTTTTTTATCGTCAGAACCGATGCTCGGAAGAGAGGGTTCTCGTGGAGGTTTTGGCTCGGCTCGCAAATAATTGACCGAAGATAGGCAGAAGAGAAGAAGAAAGAGTCGAAAAAGGTTCGGGCAAATCATAGATTGGCGTTTATCCATGGATGAATTTTTACACAATAGTTTTCAAGCATTTCCTCTCCCACTACTTATACTGGTCATCATTGCGTCTATCCTTTGTTTAGGAAAGGCTGCCGACGTTCTAGTAGATGAAGCCGTTTCCCTTTCCCTAAGGTGGGGAGTTCCGAAAATGATTATCGGTGCGACTTTAGTGAGTCTAGGAACGACACTCCCAGAAGTATCGGTATCCGTACTTTCTGCACTCGAAGGAAACCCAGGAATTGCTTTAGGTAATGCGGTGGGATCTATCATTTGTGACACAGGATTGATTCTTGGTATTGCTATTCTGATATCCCCACCTAGCATTGATAAACGTTTGGTAAATCGCCAAGGCTGGATCCAAGTTGGAGCTGGTTTTTTACTTTTTTTAGCTGCGATTCCTTGGTTTGACCTCGGATCTACATTCACCACAGGCGGCAAAATCACGCAGCTCACTGGATTTGTTTTTTTAGCTCTTCTTGCCCAATACATTTATCTCAGCATCCGTTGGTCGAGAAGTAAACCAGGCGAGCTGGAGGCTGGTCTCGATGATACGACAGAAATCGATCATTCCTCTTTGATTCTTGTCGTGGTAAAACTTGTCGTCGCAATTGCAGTGGTGATCCTTTCTTCTCAAGTGTTAATACCAGCTGTGGAAATCACTGCGAGGATCTTATACATTCCAGATTCGATCATAGGAGCCACACTGGTTGCCTTCGGAACCTCCTTACCAGAACTAGTCACTGCGATCCAAGCATCGCGTAGAGGTCACTCTGAACTTGCGATTGGAAATATAATCGGTGCCGATATTCTCAATGTTCTTTTTGTTTCAGGTGCGGCCGCCGCCGTCACTAGAAATGGATTAGATGCACCAGTTAACTTTTTCCAATTTTATTTTCCAGCAATGATTCTTGTACTGATAGTTTTTAGAACGGGGATTTATTTTTCAAAGGATACAATCAAACGCCCGATAGGCGTAATTCTTCTGGTGATTTACGTGATTGCGACTGTAGCAGGTTATTTTCTTAAGTAAACTCGACAAAGTAGGCGCCTCGGCCGAGAGGCGTTTTTTTTCCGTTTCGTTTGTATATTCGTTCCGCTTCTGCTATTTTTTTCCATTCTTCTGGCGTGATTTCTTTTTTGTCTGAATAAAATTCCGGTTTCTCAATCCTCCCATAATTTTCGGAAATTAATTTCCAATCTAAAATCTCAGCACCTTCACTGAGAAGGATTTTTCCCCCTTCATTGTCGAATTGTAATTCATGATCAAAGACATGTATCTCTCGATTTTGAGAAATCGCGCTCATAGCTGTGGATAGTGTACCAGATTTTTTACCCGATTCCATAATACAAACATCCGTTACAAGTCCAGAGATCAATCGGTTCCGTTTTGGGAAGGTCCACCGAGCAGGTTCCGTAGGAAATATAAATTCAGAAAGCAAAAGTGACTTTGGATGATTTTTGATTCTTAGATACAAATCTCGGTTTCCCGGTGGGTATTCTTCTTGGATGCTTGTCCCTAATACTCCGATCACACCCATATCACAGTCCAAGGCGGACTCAAATGCTTTTCTATCAATTCCAAGTGCCATACCTGAAACAATACAAATCTGAGGGTCAGAAACCTTTAAATTCACAACAAGGAAATGAGTCGCCAACATTGAAATTTTGGAAGCTTTTCGTGTTCCAACAATAGCTATCATATGATTTCCGAGCAGAGTCAAATCACCTAAGTAAGATAACACTAAAGGTGGATCATAAATTTCTTTTAACAACGATGGGTAATGTGGTGAGTAGATATCAATGGATGGAGGGGATTCCCGTCGATTTAAGATGGCGCATTCAGTAACAAAACGCTTTTTTTCCGAATTCGGAAGCAGACGATCCAGTAGAATAGAAAGTTCTTCTATCGATTCGCAATCCCGCCAAATTCTAGTTCGATGACAAAAGGAAGCAATTCTTGGATGAGAAAAGTATTCCTTTGGAAACACATAAAAGAAGGTTTAAGGATTTCGGTTTTGGGACCTTAATTTTTCTAAATTCTTTAAAACATTTTGATAAGAAACATTCTCGCCTAGCGGTTCTTTAATTGCACCTTTGTCTTTCATTTCTTCTAGCATACCTTTGATGCGAATGTAATCTGATTCGGCAATGTCCACTTTCCCAATTTGGTATAAAAAGTTCGCCCTCGCGAATCGTGCCGGGATATTAAACGGTTCGAGTTTTAAAATTTGTTCGAGAAGAAGGAATGCATCGCCTACCTCATCATAACCAGCGTTCATTTTACCTGACCAAGCTTCTCCTTTGAGAGAAGAATCAAAATAGATAAGTGCTAACTGGAACGGGAAACGAGTGTCTTTCGGATCGATCCTTGACAACTGTTTAAACAGAGAAATCGCACGTTTCCTGCGTTCTGGCTCCCAACCCATGTCTTTGGATGCATTCGCAAAAGCTAGTGCCGATTCGAATAACAGCTGTTTGTCAAGTTTGCCCATGGCCATAGCTTTTTCGAAGTAAGGAAGCGCCGATTCAAAATTATGAATCTCAAAGTTTTGTTTCTTTAGATCTTCTACGATGGCTTCACTATAATATTTTGATCCCATCTCAAAAGACCCAGACCGCATATAACCACGAGCAATCTTCCAGGCAAGAGCACCGGCTTGGTTCGATTTTTGGACAAGCTTCCGGATTTTTTGATCCATCTCTTCGATCTCTGCTTCTTCCAAAGCCAACTTCTCAGACCAATTCACCAATTCTGAATCAGCAGGAGCTTGGATTACATTTTTTTTGTCCCAACGAGATTTTGTGAGTTTCTCCCATACCTCGCAGGAGACCAGAGGGAATAAGAGGAACAAACAGAACAAAGGAAGAGATTTTTCTATTTTTCTTCTCATATTATTCGAATTTAGTTTCTTTCTTATGCCTGGCGAGAAAAAAATGAGATTATGTCTCCTTGTTTTCATGCAATTTCTGACGATCAACTCAAGGATCTCTGCGAGTGGGATTTGGCCTGTTTCCCTAACGAAACATGGACGGAAAAGATGTTACGAACACATCTGGAATTTCACGATGGATTTGTATGGCAAGAAACTGAAGTGAGAGGTTATGCCTTGGTTTGCGTAACACCTTGGGAAGTGGAAATTTTTAGAATTGGAACTCTCCCCACCTATCTAAGATCAGGTGTTGCACGAAACCTATTAGAAAGTTTGTTTTCTTTCTTTCCGAAAAAAGATTTTTTTTTGGAAGTGAAGGCGAATAATTTGCCAGCTCTCAATCTCTATCAAAAGGTTGGATTTGGCGTTTTAGAAACTCGAAAAAATTATTATCCCGATGGATCCACGGCCATCTTAATGACAAGGAAGCCCAATTTATGAAAAATGCATATGTTACAGGTGCCTCTCAAGGCATAGGAAAAGAATTTGTTCGGTCACTCGCGAAAGAATACAACGTTTTTCTCATTTCACGCTCGTTAAATGATCTAAATCACACTATTTCTGAATTAGAGCCAAAATCCAAAGGTTTATTAAAAGCGCTTCCTATGGATTTATCCAAAAAAAAATCGCAAGAAGAACTCTCCGAAATATTATCGAAAGACCCTGACTTTGAGATGATTGTCAACAACGCGGGCTTCGGAACAGTCGGGGAATTTGTAACCCTCGATTTAGAAAAAGAACTGGAACAAATCAATCTAAATGTGAAAGCACTCGTAGTTCTGACTCACGCAGGTCTGAAAGAGTTTAAAAAAAGAAAAAAGGGATTCATCATCAATGTAGCCTCCGTCGCAGGCTTTTTACCCGCTCCAGGTAGCGCTACTTATGCGGCGACAAAAGCATTTGTAAAATCATTTACTGAGGCCATTCACGAAGAGGCACTCCCTCATGGAATTTATGTACAGGCACTTTGCCCAGGACTTACTCATTCAGACTTTCACCAGAGAGCCGGTATCGAAAAATCAAAGTATCCAGCGTTTATGTGGCAGACAGCTAACGAAGTAGTAGAAGAGTCTCTCCAAGCTCTTAGATACAATGGTGCCGTTTGTGTGACTGGTACGATGAACCAAGGAGTCGTAAGCCTGACAGGACTGATCCCTCGTTCATGGATTCGAAAGGGTGCGGGCAAATTCATGGATACCCTAGGGGGTTAAAGTATGGATGTCGCAAAACTAGACTCCTGGTATAGAAAAAGTTTAGTCGTATTCTCCATCTTAGCAGGTGGGGCTCAAATCTATTGGGAAGGAAATATTTGGATTAATGCGTGTTTTGTGATACTAATGGCCGGCGTTGTCGGTTACTTTACCAATTTTCTTGCGATCAAAATGTTGTTTCAACCAAAACATGGTACCGTACTTGGTTGGGCAGGTCTTGTCCCCAAAAATAAACCAAAAATTGCAAAGTCTCTCGGTGAAAGCATCCAGACAAACTTACTACATCCTGACATTATACTCGCTTATATATATGAACGAAATTTAGTAGAGTCTGGTTTACAAAAGATCGCAAAAGAAGTCGACGAAGCACTTCATAACGATGATATCCGCGAAATTCTAGTTTCAAAAATCATCACCTTACTAAAAGAACGTGGACCAGAAATACTCGGCGTTATATTCGATTTCTCAGAAGAAACCATAAAAAAAATGGCAGCTCGACCTGAAGAAGTCCAAAAGCTTTGGTTTTACACTCGAACTAAACTCACGGAGTATTTAACAGAACAAACCAATCGGGAAGAGATCGGCAATCAACTTCGGGTTCTTCTTTTAGAAGAGATGCCAAAACTCGCCAATATGTTAAACGACGGATTAGAAGAATACCTTAGAAGTCGAAATACTCTTGGAAAAATTGGCATCGGTGTAAAAAAGATATTCTCCTTCAATGATGAAGCAATTCGAGAATTGCTCCAACGTTTCGTGCAAGATCCAGAGACTTCTGATCAATTCATGAAAATGATGGACGAAGTGATGGGACGTCTCCAAGAAAGACTCAACTCGAAAGAGACACAGGATTTTATTACTACAAAAATATCCGACTGGCTGTCTGCAAGCGGGGATTATGCGAGACAAAACCTCCTACCTACCGGAATTGAAAGATTACAACAGTATCTTGATGATCCTAACAATTGGGAAGAAATTGATAAAAATTTCCTTCGTGCTATGGACTGGGTCATTCGGCGAGTTCTCGAATTCATGAACAGTGAAGAAGGGAAAGTATACCTTAAAAAGAATATTGAAAAATTCGTACATAAAATCAATGTCACTGCCCTTGTGGAAGAACGTGTCATGGAACTTGACACTGACGAACTCGAGAAAATGATCTTAGACAATACCGGAGGCAATCTCGTCGTCATCCAATTCTTAGGCGGAATCCTCGGAATGATTGCCGGTCTCATCCAAGTTCATATCTATTTTGCGGTTCCGGTTGGTGCTCTCATTGCGATTACCTACGTGGCCCATTACCGGAATAAAAAAAGAAATCCGGGTGTTTAATTTGAGGACTTTTTTGTTCTAACAATTCACAGAAAGCTGCAAACCCGAGCTCCCTTCTCGTCGCAATAGACAACTTCGGATAGGACGATTCAAAGCTAAAGAATCAGTCACAAAAAACTCTTTAGAAAGAACCCACTCTCGTTCTTTTTTATCCCTGACCCGCGCGTTTGATACGTTCTGGTAACGACTCTACAATAAAAAATTTTACGAGAAATGTGATCCGTTAGTCGCAGATACTCATTTAATATCTTACTTAATCTTCAATCACACTCATGGCGTATTCAGAAATCGCATCTCTTCTTTTTTCTGCAAAATCTTTATGAAACCAAAGTTCTTGTATTTGTTTGGCGCTTTTTTTATTGGCGATTGTGATCACGGTCATACAATGATCCACCGCATACTTCATTGCCTCTTTACCAGTTTCTCCCAAACCTTTATTTCGCTTTTTACGCGTAATCTCACTACCGGTTTTGTTCACCTTGGCAACTAACTTATCATAGTCCGAGTCATCTATGCAGAATACTGTTTCTTTTTTTCCATCTTTCCACTTTACATCTACCTCAAAAAGTGGCGCTGCAGATACTGCAATAAAACCTAAATCAAAAAGTTCAGGCCAGTACTCGTAAAAAAATGATAACATCAAGGATCGGATGGCATATCCATCAAAATCCGCATCCGTGATCACACTCAACTTATCATAGTTGAGTTCATCTACAGACTTTACCTTCGTATCTAACGGTAATCCGACGATCGCTACAATATTTTTCATTTCCTCATTTTGTAAGGCTTTTGCAAGCGACATCCCCTTACAATTGAGTGGTTTTCCCCGAAGTGGAAAAAGACCATGTAACTTGGGATTTCTGGCAGGTCGAAGTCCCGCAATCGCTGAATCCCCTTCCGCTACGAACAAAATCCGTCCCTCATCGCTAGGTTTGCCCGTCGGAGGCATCAGTTTAGGGATATTGTTCTTGGAAGCCTTACGGAGGCCTTTCTGTGCGTCCTCGAGCTGTTTTAGCTGGGTTCTACGCTCCATGACCATCTTAATTTCTTCAATTAAGCCTGTTTTTTTAAGCAACTTTTCTAAGTGTTTGTCTACTGCCTTACGGATGTCTTCATTGAGATCATTGATGAGGTAAGACTTATCTTGCGATTTAAAACGAGGGTTCAGAATTCGAAGGTTCACATACATATGAAAACAACTTCTAACATCATTTCGAGTACACTGTGTATTTAATTTTTTCTCTAAGGAGACGATCTGTGATTTTTTTCTAACTTCATCACAAAGTCGATTCTCTAGATACTCTATCGCTGAACCACCTTGCGGACAGAAGATGGAATTTACCCAAGTCAAAGTTTTGTTTTGACCAACAACAACATAAGTATCCATATGTATCTGCGAAGGAGACGTTTTATCAGCATAGTCTAACTTATAGTAAACCATCTCGGAATTACTAAATATTTCATCGAAACCTTTTTTAAACTTATACTTCTCTTTGCCAGACTTATGAATGAAAACGACTTCTAAACCAGGATTTGACATTGCAATATCTTGCAAGTACTGCTTCACCAAATTGATATTAAATGAAACATCCAGGCTATTAAAATATGCTGGATTCAATTCGAATTCGACAGTTGTGCCGTGGTCTTCTTTTTTCGCAGTATCCACTACTGCGATCATTCCTGTTTTTTCCGAAGGTGTTTTTAATTGTTTGATTTGTTCTGGAGAAAGGCCAGGACAATCATTAAAATGTCCGTGTTCGTCGAAATAAAGAAATACCCTTTCAAGATCATCTTTGGAAAGTTTAAATCCTCGAATTACTTTTTTTACATCATCATGAATTGTAAAAGTTTTTTTATACGCCTTTCCACCGTTAATGGTCTTTACTTTAAAAAAAGAGGATACCATTCGCACGAGAGAGATACCTACTCCATTTTGTCCCGCGACGTGGTCTTCTTTTACCTTATCGTCAAAATTTTCGCCGTACATCAAATGAAGGTAAACTCCTTCTGCGTTATCAGCAGGAATTCCACGACCATTGTCTTCAATTGTAACTCTTTTCCTATCCGTCGACAATTGAACAATCAAACGATTCATTTTGTCTTTTTCAGGAATGTTTTTGTCGTTTAGATTCTTCCGATATTCATCTACACAATTCATACATGCCTCATCCAAACATTTGATTTTTGCTGGGATGTCTGACAATTCTTCGTGACTTATATCGTAGTATCCTGAACTATCTTTTTTAAAAAAATGCTGTTCAAACGTGGAAAGGGAATTCTGACCAAGCCACATCCCAGTTCTCATGCGAACATGTTCTACATTGGAAAGTTTTTTGAAATTACGAGCATTAGATGACGCTGATTTTTCTGGTTTTGCTGCCATAATTTATTTTGGATCCCATTTCATTTTTAATTCATCGAGTTCTTCGATCATAAAACCTGTTAATTTCTTATCGTCTTTTTGAAGAGCTGTATATTCCGTGTATTTCGTTTTTGCTTCAACAATTGCTTCTTCACATTTCCTGACTTCTTCTAAAGTCATACGATAAACTGGAATGGAAGATAACCATTCAAAGTAGATGAATTTGGCAGCTTTTAATTTCTCTTCAAATTCTTTCTTCGATTTGATCCCTGTTACTTTTTCGTTCCATTTTTCTTTAATGAATCGAATGAGTTCAGAATTTCGATCAATCTTCTCTTTCTCGAGTCCAGCAAGCCTTTTGAATCTGCGAATCAAGTGAATCTTTCTGAAATCACAAAAATGTTTTATGATCTCCTCAGTGGTGAAATTTTTAAGTTTCCCCTCATGAGTGATCACGTTGATCGTAAGTACCTCATTATTTTCTTTGGAAAATAATTCTTTAATCTCCTTATCTGTTGGTACTTCGCCTTTACGAGCAATGAGTTCAATTTTAAAGGTTTGGCTAGAATGATCGATATAGTCTTTCAACCAATTGTCTTTTTTCTCAATTAAATCTTCTAAGTATTGAATGACCTTCTCACGATTCCAGTTCATCGGAGAATCAGAAAGAAAAAGTTTACCGTCTTCCTTTCTAAAAGCAAATGTCGTCGACATCACTGTTGATCCATTGTCATTTTTGGAAAGTTTTACTTCACCACCATAACCTTTGTACCATGGTGTAATTTTTTTAGCTTTTGTTGTTTTTAAGTAAGCAACCTGAGAATCGATTACTTCACTCAACTTATGTGCTGGAATAAAACATCTAAAACCAGTTGCGATCCCTTGAATGCTATTGAGTAAAACAAGAGGTACTTTACCCACAAAATGAATCGGTTCATCTTCTGTTTCGTCGTAATTTTTTACATAATCAATATCTGGTAAACTCTCAAAAAACCCTAAATCCTTAGCAAAATCCGATAATTTAACTTCAGTATAACGAGGAGATGCAATCGCATTCGGATCCAACACATCACCAAATGTTCCTTCCCCATGAACGAGCGGATAGTTATTCGCGAATGCGAAGTCCTGAGCCATTTGTGATAATGCATCTTGGATGGATCTATCTCCGTGTGGGTGATATCCCATGGCAAGGCCAGCAACTTTTACTGTTTTTGTGTGTCTATTTCTCGCATCACTATTCCACATGGCCCATAAAATGCGTCGTTGAACAGGTTTTAATCCGTCAATTTCGTGCGGAATCGCGCGCGAATCGCATACGTATCGGGAGTATTTTCTTTGGTCGTCGTGGACCTGATCTTCAAAGGGTCGTCTGGGATATTGATCTTCGTTCTTCATGATGCCAAATGACACAGGGAACGGGTGAATTGACTTGTCAATCCGTTTTCCCTTTTTAGATTGACGATACGGTCTTATATATGTCCCTTAAAATGCCATTTTCCCCCCGAATCTATTGGCTTATTTTCACTTCGTTATTTTTTTTCTTAAGTACCTGTTCGCTTACAAAATCCATCTTCCGCAAGGGTGGATCTGACACCTCCAGTCCGGTCATTTTGTGGAACAAATACCCTAAAAAATTAAATACAAAATTCTATTCCGAGGGCTCTTCCTACTACCGGTTTATTGAAAGAAATATCGGCAAAGATGGTGCTAAAATTTGGGATTGGGAGCTCACTTTTCTCGTTTTCGATCGAGATTTTCTTTTATCGGTGAAGGAGTCTTATCCACAATCAGAACATCAGCTCTATAAACTGATTTGGAGAAAAAAAATCGGGACCTTTCAACTTTCAGAAAACAAAAAAGATTTTAATGCTACTTTCACATTACTAGAATCAGGTGCAGTGATGGGCAATGAACTCCCAGAATTACTTTTAAAAATCGAAAAATTAACGCCTACATCGACGAACATCAACGAGTCGATGAGTTTTTTTGTGGAAGATGACGGTGCGTATCAAACTTCCGAATCCATCGTGACTGAATCCTCGGGCTCTTTTGAATGGAAAAACGAGTTGCCTTCTTCCGATACGAGTCCACCAAAATCTGTCTTTTTATTTTCGAATGGCAAGGAAAAACCAACAAAGTTTAGTTCCCCCCACTATGACTTCTTTCAATATCAATTTGAAGTAGCAACAAACGAACCTAATAAACTTTTTTATAAATCGATATTCACCGACTCAAAACATGAAATTTATTTTTTGCCGCCCCTCGCTAACAATCTCTCGACGAAACCAAAAGAACCAGTCGGATTCAAACGTTTAGGCTATTATCTTCTCAAAGAGGAAACACAATGACCACTTCCAATGTTCGTACAAGATTTGCACCATCTCCTTCTGGTTTTTTACATGTGGGCGGAGCACGCACAGCACTTTTTAACTATCTCTATGCCAAAGCGACAGGAGGAACTTTTATCCTGCGAGTCGAAGATACCGACAGAGAAAGATCCACGGAAGCTTCTTTTAAAACCATATTGGAGTCTTTGAAATGGTTGGGGATGGACTGGGCAGAGGGTCCAGGTATCGGCGGGCCTCATGGACCTTATACTCAATCAGAACGTCTTCCTATTTATAAAGAACATACCGACAAACTCATCGCCGATAAAAAGGCATATCGCTGTTTTTGTTCCTCGGAGGAATTGGAAGGCAAAAAAAAACAAGCGGAATCCATGGGGATTCCTTATTTGTATGATGGAAAATGTTCAGATCTAACTGAAAACGAAATCGAGGATAAACTAACAGCGAAGAATGCGTTTACTGTAAGATTTAGAATTCCAAACAAAATCGTGATCGTTGATGATATCATCCAGGGAAAGGTTAAATTTGAATCGAAGTTAATTGGAGATTTCATTTTAGTTAAATCAGATGGATTCCCCTCTTATAATTATGCTGTAGTGATTGATGATGCTTTGATGGAAATATCTCATGTAATCCGAGGAGTGGGACATTTATCCAATACACCAAGACAAATTTTGATCGGCGAAGCATTCGGATTTCCGATTCCCAAGTTTGCACATGTCAGTGAAATTGTAGGAACGGATGGTAAAAAACTATCTAAAAGAGCAGGTGCTACATCTGTATTAGCATTTCGTGATCTAGGTTATCTTTCCGAAACCATGCGTAATTATATGGCTCTACTAGGATGGACTTCGCCCGACGGGAAAGAATTTTTACCAGATGAAGAATTATGTAAAATATTTGATATCAGCAGATGTTCAAAATCTCCTGCAACCTTTGATGTTTTTAAAAAATTAAAAGAAGAAGAAAAAGAATCTGTCGACTTTAATAAGTTAGATGCTCAAGGCTTATCGGAATATCTGAATCCAAAATCAAAACTAAATTGGATGTCGAATAAGTTGATTCGAGAAATTCCTTTAGAAAGACTTGGCAAAGAGATGGTTCCCTTTCTTAAAAATGCAAAGATCCCATCGGAGTACAAAGATGGTTCCCACCCAAGCCTTCTATCTATTTTAGATTCGGTCCGAGTTTATCTTGATCGTTTTATTCAGGCACCACCTTACATCGAAGAGTTTTTTTTAGAGGATTTAATCTTTGAGAATGAGGAGGCGAAAAACCTTCTCATGGATGGGAATGGCATAGCGGTGGCAAAGGCATTTTATGCCGCCGTTTCCTCTTCCGAGCCTGCTTCGCCAGATGAATTCAAAAACTTAATGACCCATACGGGAGAGATTACGGGCGAAAAGGGTCGAACTTTATTTATGCCCATTCGGTCGATTACCACGGGAAAATCCCATGGACTCGAATTGCCCATCCTTTTTACCTTACTTGGGCGGGATAAATTGATCAAACGGATGCAAATCTTGGCAAATCTCGCAAAAATTACTCTTTGAAAGCAAATTTTGCGTCATTCTCCTTTTTTCTGAGCTCCATCTTGGTTTTTAGCTTTTTTTCTGGAATTTTTCTCGTATAATGTGCAATAAAAGGTAGGAACTAGGAAATACCCTTGGTGCAGACAATTGAGACATCCCAATTTGTAATGAGCCCATCCCCGGGATCCTATGCTATGTTTCTACCGCCTGACATGTCTTCTGTGAAGGTTTTTCGTAAGGAGCTTCGTCGGACTTTACTGGAGTACAATTTCCCGAATCCGAACATCATGCAGATTGAATTGGCCGCGGACGAGGCTCTGACAAATTCTGTAGCCGCCAATGTTTGTAACTGCAGTGACGAAACGATCATTTGTCGCTGGCGAATCAACGGTTCAAAGTTTACATTGTTTGTGCTAGATTATGGATCTGGCCTACACAATGAAGATCCAATTCAGGAAATCGATCGAAATCTACTTAAAACGAACTCTTCCCTTTGTTTTGCTACTTTTATTGATAACATTCGAAACCACCAAGGGAAAAAACCAGAAGTTTTGCCTTACAATGGCAACAAACATAAACATAAGAATATGGGAAAAGGCTTGAAAATTATCAGTGCCATGATGGACTCCGTTAAGGTATTGTTTCACGGAGAAGGCATGGTGGGAGAAGCTCCCCAAGGTTTTAAGGTGATGGGCTCCATCCTAGCACTTGAATATGACCGGGCCAAACATCAATAATTGATTCTACATATAAATACTTCCCGCGAATGGCGTGGAGGCGAACAACAGTTATTTTACCTCGCACAAGGTCTTTCCTTAGAAAAAATAAACCAGATTATCATTGGTATTCCTGGTTCTCCCTTAGAAGAAAGGTGCCTTGCAGAAGGTTTTGAATTTATCCCGCTTGAGATGAAAAGCGAACTTGATTTCAGGGCGATCAGAAGCATTCGAGCCATTTGCCAATCAAAAAAAGTGTCCTTAATCCATACACATACGGGACATGCTCATACGCTGGCTCTACTCGCAAAAAGAAAACACCTAAACATTCCGCTCATAGTTTCGAGAAGAGTTGATTTCAAACCTGCACAAAGCTTTTTTTCGAGATGGAAATATAAACATCCTGCTATCAATTATTATTTACCTGTCTCGCATAAGATTCGTTCCATTATGATTGAGGCAGGGATCAGCCCGGAAAGATTGATTACAGTCTATTCAGGCATCGATTTAAAGAGATTTGTTAAAATGGCATCTGGAGAAACTTTAAGAGAAGAATTTTCGATTCCGAAAAAAACGATCATCATTGGAAATATTGCCGCACTAGTAGATCATAAAGACCAAGAAACACTCATTCGATCGATAGCTAAAATCAAAACGGAACTTCCATTTAAATTATTAATCGTGGGTGAAGGGAAATTAGAAAAAAAACTAAAGGCAATAACAAGAGAATTGGGATTAGAAGAAAAAATTATTTTCACCGGATATAGAAAAGACATCCCAGAACTTCTTTCCTTATTCGATATCTTTACTCTCACCTCAAAGGAAGAAGGACTTGGCACCTCAGTTCTCGATGCTATGGCGGCCGGTTTACCGATTGTTGCGACACGTGGTGGAGGTATTGCCGAAATGTTAACGCATGAAAAAGGTGCATATCTTGCAAACGTGGCAGATACCGATTCTCTGGCACAATATTATAATGATCTTATAGAGTCCGAGGTTTTGCGTTCAACGTTCGGGTCATTCAATAAACAATCTGTAAAACGATTTTCTTTTCAAAACACCGTCCAAAAAACAAAACTGATTTACTATTCCTTTCTCGGTGATTCCCTTTACGAAAAGGTATAATTTATGGATCGGCTATTAATCATTGATGGGCATGCTCTTGCCTTCAGGGCATACTTTGCCTTCGCAGCTTCCAATCTTAAAAATTCAATCACAGGTCTGCCTAGCGGAGCAGTTTTTGGGTTTTGGCGTATGTTATTTAAGCTTTTACAAGACGAGAAAGTTTCACATATAGCTTTCACTTTCGATCCGGGCACAAGGCTGCATAGAAATGATATGTATGAGCCGTACAAAGCCCAAAGAAAACCTATGCCCGAGGATTTAAAGCCACAGCTTAAAGAAATCTATGAAATGATAAAAGCCTTGGAATTCCCGATGTACAAAATGGATGGAATAGAAGCTGATGATATCATTGGTTCTCTCTGTAAAAAATTTGCAAAAGATTTCAAACAAATAGTTATCCTATCAAGTGATAAAGATTTATATCAAGTTTTAGACAAGAACATACACATGTTACGCGGAAAACGTGGTGTCTCCGAATTTGAGCATATTAATCCAGAATGGGTAAAAACGAACATTGGCATTACCAAAGAACAGGTACGAGATTATATGGGACTTGTTGGTGATACGTCAGATAATATTCCTGGCGTGAAAGGTGTCGGAGAAAAAGGAGCAGCCTCGCTCATACAGGAATACGGCAATCTCGAAACAATTTATAAAAATTTACCAAAATTAAAAAACAAAGGTTTGATTGATAAGTTAGCTGCTGACAAAGAGAGTGCTTTTCTCTCTCGAGAACTTGCGACCATCGTTACCAATTTAAAATTGGATATTAAAAAATCTGATTTAGTCCTGCCTAATTATCACGAACCCCACAAAGTAAATTTTTTCAAAGAAAAAGGATACAATGTACTCCATAGAGATTTAGCCAAACAAGCCGGTATCACTTTAGAGGAGCCTGATTCTTCGAAAACAAAACCAGCTAAAAAAAGTAAGGGCAAAAAATCCGAAGATATAGATGAAGTTGAGCCTGAAGTTAATTCTAGCTCCATACGGTCTAAAGACGAAAGACAAAAGTATACGCGTATTAAAACGATTGAAGAACTAAAAAAAATAATCGCAAAGATAGATCCAAAAAAGGTAATTTCTATCGATACAGAAACAACTTCAGCTGATCCTATGTCCGCTGATTTGTTAGGTATTTCCTTTTCCACAGAACCGAATAAGGCGTATTATGTGGCGGTTTCCCACTCGGAATCGATTTACTCTCACACGTTACCGAGTGCCAAAGAAGTTCTAGATACTTTCAAACCCATTCTTCAAAATGCCAAAATTAAAAAAGTTGGTCAAAATATTAAATATGATGTACTTGTTTTTAGAAACCATGGAATCGATTTACAGGGTGTCTACTTTGACACGATGATCGCTTCTTACATTCTGAAACCAGGAGAACGTCGCCATAACATGGATGATATGGCAAATGATTATCTGAATTATAAAACGATCACTTATGAAGAATTGGTCGGAACAGGCAAAAAGAAACAGAATTTATATGACATTGATCCCGATCTTGTTTCTGACTATGCATGTGAAGATGCAGATATCACTTACCAACTCTACGACATTCTGGAGAAGAAAATTGAGATTGGAGATACAAGTAAAATATTCACTAAAATTGAAATGCCTCTTTTATCTGTACTCGCACAAATGGAGTACCAAGGAATCCTCGTGGAACCAAATTATTTCGGGGGTCTTTCAGAAATTTTTGAGAAAAAAATTAAGGAACATGAAAAAAGCATTCATACCTATGCCGGAAGAACGTTTAACGTAAACTCTACGAAAGAATTGCAAGTCGTATTATTCGAAGATTTAAGATTACCTGCGGAAAAAAAAACACAAACTGGGTTTTCCACAGACCATTCCGTACTTGAGTCTTTACAAGGAACCCATCCGATTATAGATGATCTTCTGGCCATCCGTAAATTCTCAAAACTTAAATCGACTTATTCGGATTCACTACCGACACTGATCAACTCTAAAACTGGAAGAATCCATACTAGTTATAACCAAACAATCGCGGCCACCGGTAGACTTTCCTCTACGAATCCAAATTTACAAAATATTCCCATAAAGGATGAAGAAGGAAGACTTTTAAGAAAAGGTTTTATAGCTACACCAGGTTTTGAAATCTTATCTCTCGACTATAGCCAGATAGAATTAAGAATCATGGCACATTTTTCAAAAGACTCCAATATGATAGGTGCCTACAAATCTAACCAAGACATTCACCGAAAAACAGCAGCCGGTTTGTACGGTCTCAATGAGGAAGATGTAACACCAGAAATGCGAAACAAGGCAAAAATTGTTAATTTTTCTGTGATTTATGGTGTCACCGCTTTCGGACTTGCCAACAATTTAAAAGTTTCAAGGAAGGAAGCGAAAGAATTTATTGATAAGTATTTCGAGCAATACCGAGGTGTAGAAAAGTATATGGAAGAAACAATCGCGTTTTGCAAAGAGAACGGATATGTGGAAACATTGCTTGGAAGAAAAAGATATCTTCCAGATATCCAGAGCACCAACAAAATGGCAAGTGAAGCTGCTAAACGAGTAGCAATCAATTCTCCGATTCAGGGAACATCCGCAGATATGATAAAAATAGCGATGATTCAAATTCAGAATAAAATTGAAAAAGAAAATTTAAAATCAAGAATCATCCTTCAAGTACATGATGAGTTGGTATTTGAAGTTCACTCTTCCGAAAAAGAATCCTTCTATGAACTTGCAAAATTCGAAATGGAAAACGCTCTCAAATTAAATGTACCAGTCACGGTCGAAGGAAAATTTGGTAAAAATTGGGACGAAGCACACTAAAACTTCGTCTAAACTTCATTACTTTGTAACTACAATGTAACAGTGGGGGGCTACCATGAATCCAAGAAAAAAGAAAGGTAGTACCTCTATGAAAGCAAATACAACCCCACTCCTAAATAAAAAAGAAAGAGTTCTAGAAGTCCGCTTAGCGGGAAACCAATTAGAAATCGAACGCGCATTAGCACTTCGATACGATGTATTCAACCTGGAAATGGGTGAAGGTTTACCTCAATCTTCAGCTACCAGAAAGGATCGTGATGAATACGATTTATACTGTAATCACTTGATCGTAATTGATAAATCAAACCAAGAAAAGATCGTAGGAACATATCGCATTTTAACTCGCAGAATGGCCAAAGAGGGAATTGGTTTTTATAGCGAAACTGAATTTGACATTACCTCCATTTATAATTTACCTGATGAGATTGCAGAAGTGGGACGCAGCTGTGTTCATCCTGACTATCGAGATGGATCGGTTATCTCTCTACTTTGGCAAGGACTGGCAGAGTTTATGATCAAACATGACGTGCGTTATCTCATGGGTTGTGGATCCATTCATTCCACTGACCCCGAAATTGCCTCTCAGTCCTATGCCTTTTTAAAAGAAAAAGGAGCCCTTGCTTCTGACGAATTCAGAGTGTTTCCCAATCCAGATTATGTACTCCCAGGTTTCTCGACAGAATACAAAGTCGAAGATTTGAAGGTTCTGACAAAAAATATTCCTCCTCTTCTGAAAGGATACATTCGAATTGGCGCTAAAATCTGTGGCATTCCTGCACTTGATTCAGTTTTTGGAACTACAGACGTTTTTATCCTCTTTGATCGATCTGAGATCACAGAAAGATACGCAAAACACTATATGGGTACATGATACAAAACAACGAAGTAGATTTCCAACAACCGACCCAAAAGGATCAGATTAGATTTTATCTATTTTCGTTGTCACTTGTGGCTGGAATTTGTGCGGGATATTTTCTTGGTATGCCATCCTACTGGCTTGGTTGGTTGGCATTCGCAATCGCCTCATTTTCTGTGGCAGGCAATGATGCAGTCCAAACAATAGGGACCTTTTTCGAAAGTAAAAAGTCTGTCCACTGGTCTCAAAAACTCCTAGTTTTCGGAGGCTTACTTTTTGCTGTTCATTTTTTGGGCTGGTTCCTACACGGGCGGGAAATTCATTTCCATAGACTAGAGTCAATATCGGTAGTCAGTAAATTCAATCTATTTCAATTATTAGCGCCTGTTCTACTTTTAATTATCACGCGCCTAAGAGCTCCCGTATCCACTACCTTTCTCGTACTGGGATTGTTTGGCGGAGCTTCGATTGAAAAAATGTTATCCAAATCATTTCTCGGATATGGCATTGCTTTTGTCTGTGCGATTCTTCTGTGGGCGATTTTAGCCAAAGTGGATCCGCATGAGTACCATGAAGAACACACGCCAGATCCAGTTTCTGAGAGAAGATGGTCTAGATACCAATGGCTTTCGACCATGTATTTATGGGTAGCTTGGTTGTTACAGGATACGGCCAATATTGCAGTCTTTCTTCCCAGAAAACTGGCATTAGTCGAACTTATTTCAGCCTTATCTCTACTCCTATTCGCTCTCTTTATCATCATTCGCACGAATGGTGGAACGATCCAAAGAGTGGTCTCGGAAAAATCTGATTTGAGATGGTCTAAGGCAGCAACCATTGTGGATTTAGTATATGGTACTATTTTGTTAATCTTTCAGGCTATGAGTAAAATTCCAATGTCGACTACCTGGGTTTTTTTAGGATTACTCGCTGGCAGAGAAATCATCCTAAATGTTTCTACATCAAAAGATTCTCCTTATCTCGACACTTTTCGAAAGGTCGCCAAAGACGTGTTGCTCGCAAGTTTAGGGTTAGGCGTGAGCATTTTGTTTATTTACCTTGCCCCTCTTCTTTGATGGAGACCATTTTTCGCACTTACTGGCCTTCCTATTTTTGTTCCTAAAAAAAAACTTTACCTCTGCTCGATTGTCAGAAAAGTGTCACTAATGAGATTGATTCTCATTATTAGAAATTCGACCCTATGGAGATGCTTATGTCGATTGCGCTGATGTTAAGAGAAGGAACGGCAGAAAAACACCAAGAAACCGAAAAGGTTCCCTATCTTCGGGCCATATTTCGGGGCGGACTTGACCCGCAAACATATACCTACCAACTGGAAAGCCTGTTGTATGTTTATACCTTTATGGAAAAATTGTTTCGGGATTACAAAGACGACATGATTCTCTCCAAACTCTTCTTTCCGCAGTTGTTTCGAGAGAACTTGATCAAAGAAGACATAGAGACCTTCCAAACCAAATTCGGAACTAAATTGCGAGGAATCATCTCACCAAAAACGCATTGTTATCTGGAACACATTGAAGCGGCTGCCAAAAAAAATCCCATGTTACTTACCGCACAGGCCTATGTTCGCTATCTAGGTGATCTCTCAGGAGGACAAGCCATTCAGAAAGTCATCGCAAAAACGTTTGGATTGGAAGGACAAGAAGGAACCCGGTTCTACCAATTTCCTGAAATTGAAGATTTACAAGCATTCAAAGGCATTTATCGCACAGCTCTCGATACCCTCCCCTTAAACGAAGAAGAGAAGCGGGCGTTGCTCGAAGAGGCAAAAAATGTTTTTGATCTCAATAAAGATCTTTTTGTTGAACTGGAGTCAGATCTCAGAACGAATATAGGTAGCGAGAAGTTCGCAACCTTACTTCCTGCAGGATAATATTTTTTGAGTTTTCCATACACATTGATTACACTCGTATTTTTAGCCATGGTGCCAGTCACGATGATTGTGCCTGTGGTTAAAGACATCGTAAAAGATCGGTTACTCGGTAGCAATTTGGATGTGGCATTTTTTACTAGCATCCCGATGTTAGGTTCTTTCCTTTTTGCTCCTGTGGCTGGGATCATTTCCGACAGATTTCAAAACAGAAGGTATTTTATAGCCACTTTTTGTTTTTTAGATGCTTTTTTATTTTATCTCCTAACACAAGTTCAAAATATGAATCTTTTTTTGCTGATTCGTTTTTTAGAAGGAGCTGCCCATATTTTTATCATAGGTCTGCTCTTGAGTTCGGCGGCTGATCGAGAAAACGATCCAGAAAATAAAAGGTATTACGGAAAAGGTGTCCTTATGGGGGTTACCGGAATGTTTTTATCTCTTGGTGGCGCTTTCGGAATGCCACTTGGCGTACTAGGAAGAAAGGATCCTCTTCTCCCATTTTACGTAGGAAGTGGGATCTTAATTTTTGTGGGAATCGTTGCTCTTGTAAAACTAAGGGACAAAGGGATTCATAAAGAAAAAAAGTTCAAATGGCAACACTTAAAACAGGCAAGCATTGAAAATCCATATCTTCTTGTCCCATTCCTCTTCAATTTTATCGATCGGTTTACAGTAGGTTTTATTATTTCCTCATTTAACATTCATCTCAGAGAAACACTTGGTTTTCATCCAGGAACACTCGGACTTTTTCTGGGTCTCGTTTTATTTCCGATGTCGCTACTCTCCTATCCTGCTGCCGTGTTATCTCGCAAAACGGGGGTTTTACCACTTGTACTCATTGGCTCGGCAACCTATGGAATTTTTCTAGGGCTCTCGGGAACAACGGGCGACTTTTGGATCCTCTTTACATTTCTTCTGTTATGTGGAATCGGAGCTGGCGTGATGTTTGTTCCGTCTATGATGCTTGCAAGTAAAATGTCCAGACCTGGTTTGACTGCCACCACGATGTCGGCATTCACGGGAATCGGTTCACTTGGATTTATGTTAGGTCCGATTGTTTCTTTTAATATGCAGATTTTTTTCCAAAATACAGTTTCGGAAGAATATGCTTTCCCTTCTCTCTCCTTCTTTTTTGGATTTCTGGAAATTTTTTTAGTGATTCTAACAATCCCGTTCTTTAAAAAAATCCTCACAAAAATCAGCAACGCAGAAAAAGAAAGAGATGAGATATCACTTGCCAATTCTTCTGCCATTTTTTAAATTTAAGTTATTAAATTTAAAGAGGTGAACCTTGAAACGGTCAATTCTCATTCTTTCTTATTTGTTTGTAATTCTCGGGTTTGTTGCCTGCTCATCGGGCAATAAAGTTTCTTCCACAAGCACAAAAATTCACCCCCACACGGCTCTTCGTAAATTGGAAATCGATCTTATCAAAGTTGGTGATTCACTTGTAAAAACAGAAGCGCTCCTTGGCAAATCGACAGAAAAGTCGTCAGATCCAGCAGGAACTGTCATGGTTTGGTATCTTGTGGAAGACATCGAAGTACCAGAACAGTATTATACTTTGAAAGACAAGCCACAAGCAACGGAAATCAATAAATTCGTAAAGCTAACATTTGATCCGAAAAACAAAATCACAGCGAAAGATTTTAAACTTTAATCTTCGTTAGCCTCCTCCTCGGGAGTTGTGGCACCAGGGAAAGGGAAACCAGGGAACGCTTGTTTTTCCTTTCCTTCCACGTCATCATCATACATATCTAATGTGGTAAATCCTAAGACAAAGTCTGTAAATTCACCAAAGTTAAATCCTAGTCTCGCTCCTCCATACACCCCACCGACAATTTCAATATTCCACAAAAATCCTGGTGGATAACCAAATGGCTTTTGATCCTCTTTCGGTAGATAAACTAAGAATTCAGTTTTCCCAGTCTCTCTGACTAAGTCATATGTGAGTTCTCTTTGAAAATGTTGTTTTTTTCTTTTTTTTCGGTCCTTTACCGGATCATTAAAATAAGAGAAATAACGCATTTTATAACTTTTGATATTGTATCTGTCATTTTCTGTAAGCGGAATTTTTTTCTCATCGACCATCCATTTCCCTTTTTCATCTTTAATAGCCTCGCCTGCATGGAAACTTTCTCCACCTAAGAAGGTATAAACGAGCTGTTGTGAATGGTAACCTCCGATTTCTCCTCCCCTAACACCATATCCACGACCTAAGTCTTTTTTGCCGAGCTCACTTTCTCCACCTTCGAAGAGCAATCCAATAGGGAGAGGCCCAATTTTGATCGCTGCTCCGTACATAGGTGTTTCTGCACCAACCGTAATGACATCAAGGAGATCATTTCGCCTGTTTTTCCAATAAGTGGCGCAATTTACTAAAAAGGATAGAAGTAGGACTGTGTGCCAAAATTGCATTCTTTTCCAAGATTTAAGATTTTCTACTTTTCGGAATCAAAAAAAACATAAAACTGGAACGAAGTGCGAAACCTATGAATTTGGATTCTGAAGAAGATTTTCCGATGATAGAAGTCAAAAAGATGAATGAAACAGAGATTCGTCTTTTTGCCTTACTTTTCAATTTAATGAAGGAACCCAAAGGAATCTCTTTCCAGAAATTCCGTAAAATCATGCCCCGGTACTATCGGAATGAAGACATCGATTCGGATCGAAAAAAGCTTTACCGAGATTTAAACCAGTTGAAATCAATGGGATTTAATATCAAAGTGGCAAACTTTGGATTTCAATCCGAAGATCACTATCCCTATTATCTCGAAAAAGAAACTCTAGATCAGCTCCTAAAATTCACAAAACAGGAGTTAGAATATCTTTCTCTTTTATTATGTGCTGAATCGAATTTTGAAAACGATATTTTGCTTTCGCTTTCACAAAAGATATTTTCAAAAAACCTCGAACTTTATCCAAAAGGAATCAAGTTCCGTCGACAAAAGACTTCCGACGCAGATGAGGAAACGGACGGTCTATCAAAAATCATCCAGGCATTGAAGGACAAAAGGGCACTCGTTATCAATTATGGACGCGATAAGAAAGATAGAATCATTGAACCGTATCGATTGGTTCGAAAAAACTCGGACGATTTTTATCTTTTGGCATATGATAGATCAAAAAAAGACTTACGAAGATTTATTTTACCGCGATTGACTGTGAAAAAAGAGTTAAGAGAAGATTTCTTGTCACAGAAAAAAATTACGGCGAATGACTTGAACTTCCATCCCTTAGCTTTCACGAAAGGGGAAGCTACCATTTTAAAACTTGAAATTTCCCCGCTTTATATCGAATCATTTCAGAACTTCTTACAAGAGTTTAGCTTTCACCAAGAGGATCGTTTTTTTACTTTAACCACATCTAACCCAGAAGCACTTTATCCTTTTTTCTTAAAATCTCCGAACGCACTCGGAGATGGATCTTCTGAATCTTTTCGACTTGGTTACAAGAAGTTCTTACACTCGATCAATGAGATGTATACGTTTGTTTCCTAAAATTATTAATTATCCGATTTCGAAATCCCAATACATAAATTTTTTAAAGTGCACTAATTCATTTTATCTACACAATCAAAACTTACTTGAAAAGTCTGTCACAGCGCATAGCGGAAGTTTGGAATGGTTCGACTTCGTAACACTCTGTACATCTGAATTTGAAAAGAAGGTGACAATCCAGAGAAACCAATCAAAAACCGAACAAAAGGAAGCCACTCTACTTGCTCTTGCGAACAACCAGACGATTCTTGGGGGATATTTTGAGTCTGCTTTGTATTCCTCCTATATTGACTGTTTAACGCCAGATCCGAGTGAGAATTCCTGGTGTTTGTATGAATTTCGACCGGTAAGTTCGAATAAACTAGACATCATACGCTCCCTCTACTTTCAAAAAAAATTATTAGAATCTTTCGGACTCACAATATCCGAAATCAAACTCATTCGCATTCAATCTCATTATTTGATGGAAGGTTTCATTTTAGATAGAGATTCCTTTCTTTTTACCGAATCGCTCTCGGAGAAGTTAATCAAAGAATCAGTCCGTTTCGAAGACGAATGGAATCTTTTTTTAAACTTTCAATCAAACCCTTTTTTTCCCAATAAGGAAGATCTACTTCCGCACTGTAACTCGCCAAAATCTTGCTATGCGACATCGCTCTGCTTTGAAGACTTGGAAAGTTTTGAAATTTTCGATCTTAGAGAAGGGCATGAGCTTCCGAAAAAACTTTATCTTAGTGGAATCAAAACCTTTGGTGAGATTCCCGATGAAGAATTAAATCCAATCCAAAAAATTCAAAAGAATGCACATGTGACAAATTGTACTCATTTTGATACAATGCAATTGAAGCAATTTTTTGAGGGTGTGACTGACACAGTTTGTTTTCTGGACTTTGAATCGATTAATCCTACCATTCCCATATTTCCTCGGACGAGCCCTTTTCAACACGTCCCTTTTCTGTTTTCACTGCATATTTGGGATTCTAAGAAGGATCGAGTTGATTTTCACTCTTATATTCACCCACCTGAATTGGGCGACCCGAGAGAAATCATCCTGAAAGAACTCATAAAACTCATTCCTAAGGAGACTACGATTTTTTCGTTCAATGATTTCTTCGAAAAAAAAATCATCGCCGATTTAGTAAAAATCTTTCCTGAACAGACTGAATTTTGGGATGTTATACATCCCTATTTTAAAGATCTTGCTCTGCCTTTCAAAAAATTCTGGATCTATTCAGCGAAACAAAAAGGCAAAGCCTCATTAAAGGAAATTTTACCCGCCTTTTCCGATACAAATCATGTAGGGCTTTCCATTAGGGAAGGCCAAGATGCCAACTACCAGTATTTGAGATTAATAAAAAAGCAGGTGACACCAGAAGAAAAAATTCGTGTTCTGGAAGATTTAGTTAGTTATTGCAAAATGGACACTTTCGGTTTGTTAATACTTTATAAGATGATGAAAGAAAAGCTCAGTTAATTTATGTTAGGTATTAAAAGATCCCTTGCACAGTTTGTCTTTTCTTTGCCAGAAAACTGGATCTATACTCTTTTTGGTGGTGTTTCTGTCCGGGACGGGAATTCTCTAAACCCACAGTGCCAGCTTGCTTGTAATTTCGCTCGAATCATTCCGAAACTCGAAACTCTCACCCCCCAGAAAGCTCGCAGACTATTTGCTGAGAATATTAAAGTTTTTGATGAACCGGCGATTCATGTCAGCCATATTGAAGATAAACTCATTCCTACACCTTCTGCTTCCTTTATTCCGATCCGTATGTACAATGCGCATCCCCAGAAAGGGAATTTGCCGATAGTCATCTACTTTCACGGAGGTGGGCTGAGCATTGGCTCCATTGAGACCCATGATGCCATGTGTAGACGACTGGCTTATTACTCTAAGGTAATTGTCGCTTCCGTTGACTATCGACTTGCTCCCGAACATCCCTATCCTGCGGCCATAGATGATTGTTACCAAGCATATCAGTATATAAGAAATAGTGCATACCTTCTGGGTGGATCCCCTGCGGCTATTGCCGTAGCTGGAGACAGCGCCGGTGGGATGCTCGCGACGGCAATTTGTATCCGCGCCAAAAGAGAAAAAACCCCACTGCCCGTTTTCCAAGTACTCCTCTATCCCATGACAGATGTTTCACGGGAATCTGAATCTTATGAGAAATTCAGCGAAAACTACATTCTGACACGAGAAACGATGCGTTGGTTCATCCGCAATTTTACACCGAATCCGGGAGACAGAAGCCTCCCGTACAATTCACCTCTAACCGTTGATCCGAAAGAGCTAAAAGGTCTCCCGCCTACCTATCTGGCAACGGCTGGATTTGATCCGCTTCGTGACGAAGGAGATGCTTATGCTCATGTTTTGGAAACGGCGGGTATCAAAGTCCAACATCGGCATTTTCCAGGCCTCATTCACGGGTACCTACAGATGGTCGGCTTGATTCCTGCTGCCAAAGAGGCCGAAGCTGACTTCCACCAGGCAGTGCTTTCTTTTTTTAGTTCCAGAAAATTCTAACCAGATCGATTCAAGTATCGACAGGAAAACGATCGATACTATAAAGGAATGAAAGTTCGAGGTATGTCATGACTCACTCTTTTCTTGTATTTCTTTTTACTCTTTTTTCCTTGTTCCTTGCGTTTTCACCAAGCTTTGCGGAAAAACCTGCTTCGCTTACCTTAAAGGATCGGGAATCACAAAAACAAATCGATCTCCAAAGAACCTCGGGATTTTCAGATAACGAAATTGATACTCTTCATGCCTCGATTTCAGAGCATTTAAAGAAAATGAAAAAGTTACAAGATCTTGGGGTCGACAAGACTTCGGCCCAATACCTTGGGCACACACCCGATAACGTAAAAGAATTATTTCTCAAAGACTCGGATGGGAAAACTTATCTAGAATTTAAACTTCCCCAAGGACAGTCCTACATCGACTGGCCAAAAGTCTATTTATACGACGGGATTGCTTTCATTTACCCTAACAAAGATTTTACGGAATTAGACCGAATCATCATGATGTTCAGACGTGTGAATGCGGATGGAACAGTGTATGTAAAGGAAATGCGTCGTCTTGTAAATCCGACACCTAAGTCGCAAAGTGCAGAAAAAGATGAGAAAGGTGAGTTCAAAATCGACGTGAACTCAGACATACAGTTAGAGTATTACCAATCCCTGACTTCAGATACAATTTGGCCAAATGTTCCGGTACAAAAGGCTACTCCTGCTATCTCCATGGTCTTAAATGATGAAAAAGATCCTCTGCCATATGACAAACAAAAGCACATCATGCTAACCTATAAAAAAATGATCCGAAAGGTGAGTAAGTTTACTGCAAGAAAACTTAGAAATATGGAGCTAGATCAAAAACAATTGATCACAAAGATAATCGATTTCAATTAAGTCTGGTTCTGTTGTTGGCGTTTTTTTAATAACTGAGAAATAGTTTGTTCCTCTGTTACGTACTTTCTTTTGAGATAAGAAATCGCGTTGTTGATAAAAATGGGAACATGTTTATCTGCATCTAACAAGTCGAGCTTGGTCTGTATCAACTCATCGACCGTTGCCAAAGCCAGTTTTCGCTGGCTTTGGTGAAGTTCAAAATCATCTTCTTCATCAATAAACATAATTATTCTTGAAACTGATTCGCTGCTTCCACTCCCCTCTTTTCATTCACAAAAAGGTTGATCACAAGGGAAATGGCATAAAAGAAACCGACCACTAAGAAAGCATTTCGTAAGGATACGATCGTTTGAATGTATCCGAAAAGAAATAGACCTACAGCGGCTGCGATTTTACCGGAAAGTCCCCACATTCCGAAAAACTCTCCCGATTTTGCCTCGGGCGAAAAGATTCCGACGAGTGCTCGCGATGCCGATTGTGTTGATCCTAAACCCATTCCGGCAAGGGAAGAGATAAAAACGAATACCCATTGTACGGTCCAAGATTTTCCAAATACGAAGTTCAGCGCTGCGGTTACGTCTTGTACGAAATAGATCAATGCACAGACCCCAAGCCACAAAACCAAGGTCAGATTAAATGTTTTTTTCGCTCCGATATTGTCCTGTACCACTCCAAAAGCTAAGGCGCCAATCGCAGCAGAAATCTGTATAAATATAAACATCACTTGCTTATGTTGTGCTTCAATGTGGATCTCTTGTGAGCCATATATGAAAGCAAACGAAATAGCAATGGCAAGTGCCGCCATCGTGAAAAATAACGAAACGAGATAAATCATTAAATCTTTGAATCGACTCGCATCTTTTAGTGTTGTTACAACGCGATCAATACCGATTTTGAAGTAATTAACTCCAGTTTTATGACCCAATGGCAGGTGCGGTTCTTTTAAAAATAAGAATGTCGGAATTGCGGCTACGAGAAAAAAAACGGCTGTATATGGACCGACAAGTTTCAAGTTTTCATAATTCGCGAGTGTATAATCACCTAGAGTCGTGGCAAGAACCACTGATCCGATTCCGCCAAAATAACCAATTCCCCAGGCATAACCAGATATTTTTCCAAGGTCTTCCTTGGCACCGAGAGTCGGTAAAAAGCTGGATGCAAAATTTTCTCCTGATGCAAAGAAAAAATTTGATATCGCTACCAAAACGAATCCCATCCAAATCATTCCAGGGTTTACATAGTATAACATGAACGTGGCGACGATACAACCAATGTAACTAATGAAAAGAAATAACTTTTTGGTGGAGGAAAAGTCCGTAATTGCACCGAAAATAGGCCCAGTTAATACCACAAAGAGATAGGAGACTGCAAGCGACCATGCCCATAAAGAATTCCCATGTTGGAAGGGATTTACCGAATTGGGGTCGGAGGGGACAACGAGTTGTGTGAATATCTCACAATAAACTACGCTTATGATGACCGTGGTGTAAGAAGAGTTCGCGAAATCGAACATACACCATCCAAAGATTTCACGGTTACGATTTTTTTTTCTTTCCGGGCTTAGGTCATGTGCCATAGACTTTCCTAGTTTTTTCCTTATCTGAAGTAATTAAAGAGTTTCCGCCGATTTGAAATTTCTGTCAAATGATTAGTGCAATCGTGGAAGATGGAATTGATATAAATTCGCTGATGAGACCGAAAAGGGTCTGTCTATGTCGTATGGTGACTGAAAAAGAATTAGTAGACGCCATTCGAGCAGGAGCCCATACTCTCGAGGAAATACGAGAAAAGACAAGAGCCACCACAGGTTGCGGAACATGCGCGATGCAGGTCCACCTCATCCTCCAAAGGGAATTGAAAAATCTCTCCGTTAGGAAGAATCAATGAAGTTATCGATTAACATGGCCATGACTTTGGATGGAAAAGTAGTACGTCCGGATGGTAGATGGTATGGCTTAACCTCAAAAGATGACAAATTGCAGATGGATGTCTATCGCTCGCAATCAGATGCTCTCATCTTGGGTAAAAATTCAGTCATCAATGACAATCCCGTTGTAAAAATTCGCGCCTTCCCCAATGCTCTCAATCCAAGACCCGTGATTTTAATCAGGAATGGAACTCTACCTACCGATAAACATGTTTTTGAAGAGTCTGACCACATTCCCCTTGTTATTTGTACAAAAAATAATCTAAAAGAAATAAGAGCTGATCTCGAAAACAGAGCAGAAATTTTTGCACTCGATTCAACGGACCTAGATCCAAAAAAGGTGACGGGCATTTTGAAACGCAAAGGATACAAAAATGTTCTCTTGGAAGGGGGCCCTAAACTCAATTACTCCTTTCTTGATGGTGACTTAGTGGATCGAATTTATATCACTCTTGTTCCCTTCGTTATAGGGAAAAATGGATTGGCCGGCATTGCCGATGGAAGTTCTGCTATTTCTGGTTTTGATGAAAAAGAATGGATACTAACAAGTTCGATCGCAAAAGGCAATGAAGTATTTTTAACATACGATCGAAGGTAAACAATATGATGCCTATTTTTTTCATCGGACATGGAAGTCCAATGAATGCCATCGAGGAAACTGAGTTTTCAAGAACCTGGCAAACATTGACAGATTCCATACCTACTCCCAAAGCCATCTTATGCATTTCAGCTCATTGGATCACAGAAAAAACTTCTATCACTTCAAACGATTTCCCGCCCACCATACATGACTTTGGTGGATTTCCAAAAGAATTATTTGAAGTTAACTACCATACTCCCGGCGATCGGAACTTAGCGAAACAAATTGCAGATTCTCTATCGGAAATTCCAGCCGTATTGGATACATCCTGGGGGCTAGACCATGGAACGTGGAGCATTCTTCGTCATATATATCCTGATGCGAATATTCCAGTATTACAATTAAGCATTAGAAATACACCTGATGGGAATTTTCACTTTAACCTTGGGAAAAAATTGCAAAACCTCAGAAATCAGGACATTCTTCTTGTTGGTAGCGGGAATCTTATACATAACTTGCGTTTGGCGGATTGGGGTAAAATGAACGACTCTGAATATGGTTTTGATTGGGCAATCCGGGCAAACAATTTGTTCAAGAGTCTAATTTTAAATCGAGAGGACGGCAGCTTGATCCATTATGAAAGCCTTGGGCCTGATATTGACCTTGCCATTCCGACACCGGAACACTTTATTCCTTTCCTATATATTCTGGGAGCTAGTTCACCTTCGGATAAAATTCAGTTTTTTAACGATAAGGTAGTTATGGGTTCACTCAATATGACTTCCGTTAGATACGGTTAAAAGATTCTAACTTGACGAATCCTTCCGGTACAAAAAACTTTTCGATACGAACCAAACGAGGGAAAAATGAATCTTTTCTATAAACTCGTATCAACTAACAAAGATATAACCTTATTCATAGTCAGACTGACTCTGGGTCTTGTGATGCTCCCGCACGGTGCCCAGAAGGTCTTGGGTATGTTTGGAGGTTTCGGTTTTGACGGAACGATGAATTTTTTTACAACCCAGCTAGGCATCCCACCTATTTTTGCGATGTTCGCGATCGCCGCCGAATTTTTTGGTGCTTTAGGTCTGATTTTTGGTCTGTTCACGAGAGTAGCGGCATTTGGAATTTTTGTCACGATGTTTGTTGCAGCTGTATTAGTACATGGTCCAAATGGTTTCTTTTTAACTAATAATGGATATGAATTTCATATTTTAGCGATGGGTCTTGCTCTTCCATTGGTCTTAAAAGGTGCGGGTTCCTTTTCGTTGGATGATAGAATTGT